>Ga0209058_1000075_pt1 | contig 68396 bp, 79 predicted proteins | sample GraSoiAngelo_147_FD_185904 | JGI IMG/M metagenome (GOLD analysis project Ga0209058, IMG submission 185904) | Grasslands soil microbial communities from the Angelo Coastal Reserve, California, USA - 14_1009_05_40cm (SPAdes) (version 2) | ecosystem: Environmental > Terrestrial > Soil > Grasslands ... | reverse complement strand
CCATGGGACAGAAGACTACAAGGGCCCGTTCCGGAGCGACAGACCGCCGCGCGCGCTACTGCACCTCGAACTCCGCCGCCGTCAGTGCCGCGCCGTCGCCCACCGCCGAGGGTCGAACAACGCGTCAGGAAGGGCGTCGCCGGTCCGGATCTCGGTGTACTCCTCGAGCCAGCGCTCCCGCCCGTCCACGAGGAACGCCACCTCGGCCGAGATCCACGCACCGCCGGCGGGCTGATACTTGTTGAAGCGGATGTCGCTGGTGCGGGTCGTGTCGCGCTGGCCCGGCTCCAGCAGTCGCACGAACACCAGGCGCTCCCGGTCCACCCAGAACTGCCGCCCCTTCGCGCCGACGACGTATGCGGGGCGCCCCTGCCAGGTGCCGTCGCGCACGGCGGCGAGGTCGAACCCGAGCCGCTCGAGCCGCGCCACGGTACGCTCCGCGGCGTCGAAGTACACGTCGAAGCCGAGCACCATCAGGGGGTGGATGAACGCCGACGCGCTCGCGATCGTGTCGGCGTGAAACACGAACTGGGAGTCGTTGACGAACAGGATGCCGTTCCCCGAATCGGCCGGGGTGAACTCGATGCGCAACTTACCGGGCAGCGCGGCGTACTCCCGCCAGACGGAGTGCTCCGTGGTCCCGTCGGGACGCGTCGCCGTGTTGCGCTGTACGAAGCTGAGCGTGCGATACCAGGCGCCGGCATAGCGGTCGTGCATGGCGCGGATGATCTGTCGCCCGTCCGGCGGGGCGGTGAACAGCGCGGCCACGACGAGGGTGTGTGCCAGCACGGGGGGCCTCCTTAGCGATCCAGCCGGTAGCCGGCTTTGCGCACGGTGAGGATGTAGCGCGGCGCCGCGGCGTCGGCCTCGAGCTTGCGGCGCAGCTCGGCGACGTGCGTGTCCACCGTGCGACTGAGCACGGCGGCGCTGTAGCCCCACACCTCGCTGAGGAGCTCCATCCGCGTCGCCACCGCGCCGCGTCGTTTGACCAGCGCGTACAGCAGGTCGAACTCCTTGGGAGTGAGGCACACGAGCTCCCCGCCCCGCAGCACGGTGCGCGACGCGGGGACGATCTCGACGTCGCCGAACCGCTCCGGCGGCCCTGCGCCGTCCCGGCCCGGCGGGGCCGCGCGGCGCAGCAGCGCCTCGACGCGCGCGAGCAGCTCCAGCACGCCGAACGGCTTGGTGACGTAGTCGTCGGCGCCGAGCCGGAGCCCGCGGACCTTGTCGGCTTCCTCACCGCGCGCCGTGAGGATGAGGACGGGCATGCGACGACCTTCGTCGCGCAGCGCGCGCAGCACGCGATAGCCGTCCATGCCCGGCAACATCAAGTCGAGAATCACCAGGTCGGGCCCGCTGCGCGCCCGGGCGAGCCCGTCGGTCCCGTCGTCCACGACCTCCACCTCGTAGCCCTCGATCTCCAGGTTGTTGCGGAGCCCGTAGGCGAGATCGGGGTTGTCCTCGACGACGAGGATTCGCTTCATGGCGTCGCGCCCGCGGGCGTGAGTGGCAGCTCGATCACGAAGCGCGCTCCGGCGGCGGCCGCCCCTCCGGTTCCGTTGGGCGGGTCCTCCGCCCAGGCGCGGCCGCCGTGCAGCGCCACCAGCTCGCGCACCACCGAGAGGCCGATGCCGGTGCCCGCGACAGACGAGCCGCGGTCCCGCTCCAGGCGCCAGAAGCGCTCCCAGATACGCTCGCGGTCGGCGGCCGGGATGCCGGGTCCCGCGTCGTCCACCCAAATGCGGGCCCGGCTGTCGATCGCCGCGAGGCCGACCGTGACGGTCTGGCCCGTGGGGCCGTACTTCACGGCGTTGTCGAGCAGGTTGAGCAGCATCTGGCGCAGCGCCTCGGCGTCGACCGGGGCCACGACCCCGTCGGCGAGCTCGGTCCGCAGGTTGACGCCGCGCGTCGTGGCCAGCGGCGCGAACCCTTCGACCGCCTCGCGCACGAGCGGCGCCAGCGCCGCCGGCGCGGGGGACAGGCGCGTGACCTGGCGCTCCGAGCGCGAGAAGTGCAGCAGGTTCTCGACCAGATGGGTGAGCCGGCGTGCTTCCTGGTCGACGATCTCGAGCGAGCGGACGCGCTCCCCCTCCGAGCGCACCCGGCCGAGCAGCAGCGTCTCCGAGAACATGCGGATCTGCGCCAGCGGGGTGCGCAGCTCGTGGGACACGCCGGACACGAAGTCGGCGCGCAGGCGCGCCAGCTCGTACTCGCGGGCGAGCTGCAGCAGGGCGACCACGATCAGCCCCGCCGTGAGTGCGAGGAGGATCAACAGCTGGGGCAGCGGCGAGCGCGGCATCCCGCCGATGATCAGCTTGGGCGCCATGTCGGGCCGCAGCGCGACGTAGACCCGCATCCCGCCAAACATCGCCTCCACCGAGTCGCGCGCGGCGAACGTCGTCTCGTACTGCACCGGCGAGCGATACAGCTCCTTCCCGTCCGCGTCGGTGACGATCATCGAGCCGAGCGAATCGTAGATCACGCCCCCGGTGAGGGGGCGGGGAAGCAGCGGGAACTTGTCCTCGCCCATGGTATAGACGGGCTCGAGCTCCTTGGGATCGCCCTCGAGGCCGAGCACGGTGCGAGGGGTGCCGGCCTTGTCCTTGACGATCGTGTAGACGATCGCCCGCGGGACCCCCTCCACCGTGCGGACGATGGCGGCGAGGTGCTCCTCGGAGTCGTACACGGTGCGCATGTGAACCGGCAGCGTGTCGACCAGCCACTTCCGGGCGGCCCGGGACGGCGCGCTGCCGGCGGTCTCGAGCCGGCGGTTCCCCAGGTCGTAGCGGAACGTGTACCGGCCGCGCCGGACGAATCCAGCAGCGTGCGATTCGAGTCCGGCGGCGAGCGCCGCTGGAGACGGCAACGGGGCACCCGGCGTTCCGGCTTTGGCGCGCCACAGCGCTTCGGTGCCCGGGGCGAAGGCCTGGTAGTAGAGCTCCATGCCGACGCGCTGTCCAAAGCGGGCGGCCGCGAGCCGCGCATAGTCGTGCAGGATGCGCTCGGCGGTCGCGCGGTGATACAGGAACGTGCGATGCGCCTGCAACGTGATTACGCCCGCGAGCCCGAGTGTGAGGAGCAGCAACACCGCGACGAACAGGCCGCGGGGGTGGGTCTTGAGGATCGGGGTGTGCATCGTGCTGCCGAGAAATGCACCGCGCGCTGAAGACTGGCAAGGTGCTCTGACGGTTTTCTGACAGGGCCCGCACGGCGCCTCGACCCTCCGGGGCGGGCCGGGCGGTATTTTCCTGCCAGGTTGTGGTGGAAGTGCGACGGCCACTTCGCCCGACCCATCGGCCCGGGGAGCGGTACGTGCCCCGGGTTTGATTTTGTATAATTGTGCCATGCCGCGCCTCGCCGCGCCGTCGCTGCTCATCGTCGCGCTCGCGACCGCCGGGGCGTGGAAGGGAGGGGGTCGTATGGCGTTCTCGCTGTCGAGCACCGCGTTCCAGAACGGGACCGCGATCCCGGTCAAGCACACCTGCGATGGAGCGGACGTGTCGCCGCCGCTCGCCTGGAGCGGCGGGCCGCCCGGCGCGGCGGCCTTCGCCCTGATCGCCGACGACCCCGACGCGCCCGGGGGAACGTGGGTGCATTGGGTGCTTTACAACCTGCCGGCAACGGCGACGGCCCTGCCGGAAAACGTGGCCAAGACCGAGTTGCTCCCGGACCTTGGCGGAGGCGGCGCGTTGCAGGGCCGCAACGACTTCCGCCACGCAGGCTATGGCGGTCCGTGCCCACCGCCGGGGCCGGCGCACCGCTACTTCTTCAAGCTGTACGCGCTCGACGCCGCCCTGAAGCTCAAGGCCGGCGCGCCCAAGCCGGACGTGGAGGCCGCGATGAAGGGCCATGTGCTCGGCACGGCGCAGCTCGTGGGGACGTACGCGAGACAGAAGCGATGAGAGGGTTCGGCGCTGCGTTGCTCGCCGGGATGGCGCTGGTCCCACCGTTCAGGGTGATCGTGCTCCCGGCCCAGCTCCGCGGCATGATGAGCGCCGTGTGGGTGACGAACAACCGGCACTGGGACGAGCTCGCCGGCCAGAACACGCTCACTCAGCTGCTCGGCACCGGGCGGCCGACGCAGCTCGAGTATCTGGGGTGCCTCGCAGGTGACGTCGCGAACGACACCCTGTTCGTGCGCCGGCTGGTCCAGGCGGCGCACTTGAAGCAGCTGCAGTTCGCCGTCGCGGGAGACTGCGAGGGCGTACCCGACCTTGTCGGCACCTGGCACACGCATCCCTACCGCGCCGACGCGGCGGGGCGGGCCCAGAAGGAACCCGGGCTCTCGGCCCTCGATCTCGAGAGCTTCGCGGCGGCACGCGACCTCGTCACGATCGTGATGTGGGACCTGGACTCGCTCGACGCGGCAATGAAGACCCCGGACGGCGCGCTGCGCCACCCGGCGCCGGTCGCAGTGCGCTAGGGGGCGCGCGCCACGTCGGCGTCGAACACGCCCGTCAGTATCCGGCGGTCCCGCTTTACTTGAACCCACAGACGGTAATGGCCGGGCTGCGGGAAGGCGTACGGGAATGAGAGGGAGCAGGGAGCGGGGAGCAGGGAGCAGGGGACGCCGTTGCTCAGGTGCGGATCCTGCTCCCGGCTCCCAGCTCCCGGCTCCCTGCTCGTGTGCATTTCGGTCAGCCGCCTGCCGAGCAGTCCCCGGATGGTGTCTCCCGGCTGCCGGAGCTGAAACGTCTCCTGCGCCGCGACCGAGATGGTCCCTGCGGGATGCAGGTGGACGAACACCGCGCCGTCATCGCGCGCGATCATCGCGTGCCCCGCCATGCCCATGTACGGCTCGAGCGCGGCGGGTCTCCCATCGGGCCTCGCGACCGTGAACGTGAGGGATGCGTCCCGGTTCACCACGAGCGCCGAGTCTCCGCGTTGCCACGTCATCGTGGACCCATCGCTCAGCACTGCGGAGTCAGTCTTCCCTCTTCCCGCCTCCCTCTTCCCCGTTTCTATCCAGGCATCGTCCGGGTCGGACGGCCGCCATGCGCCCGCCAGCAGCGCCACGTCGACGCTCGTGAGCAGCGTTTGGGCGAACCCGCTCTCGTGCACGATGTCGGCGTAGACGCGATAGCCGCCCGGCGGCAGCGGGGGCAGGTCGGCTTCGAACGTCGCCGAGTCGTGGGGCAGGGGATGCAGGTGGGCAAACGCATCGAGGGTCGAATCCCGCACGAGGAACAGGTGCATCAGGTGACCGTGGTCGGGGACGAGCGGCGTCCACTGGCGCTGGGGATTGATCCACGCGGTGTCGTCGATCGCGAGCCGGAGGACCGGCCGGGCGCCGGTGCCGCGCACCGTGGCGGTGGCGTGGAACGGGCGGTACAGGCCGCTCCGGTACGCGGCGTCCACGCCGTTCCACCACGCCCGGCCGCCGAGCGACGCGAACGCGAGCAGCGCGGCGCCCGCGGCCATGGCGAGCCGAGCCCTCCAGATGCGCCGTCCATCGGGCGCGACGCCCGGCTCGAGCACGCTCTCGCGCACGGCCGCGCCAACGATCGTGATCGCGCCCGCAAGCAGCAACGCGCCCAGCGCAACGAGCCCGGCGGCGAGGGACTTCGCGAGCGGCAGGCGTCCGGTGGCGACGGCCATGACCGGAACGAGTACGACACCCGTGCCCTCCGAGCCCTCGACGGTGACCCGCACGCTGTACGAGCCGTCGCGCATCAACCACAGGGCGGCGCTGTACAGCGTCGCGTCTCCGGGCACGCGTTGGGCGACATCGGGCGGCGGCGGGGCGGCGGTCATGGGGTCCCAGTACACCGGCAGGACTAGCACGCGCTGCACCGAGCGCGGGGCGAGCAGGCGCACGCTGATCTGGACCAGGCCCGGTACCACGCCGGGGTTCCGCACGATGATCCGCACCGGATACGGGCCCGCGGCGCCCTCGAAGTAGGTGTCGGGGCTGCCCACGTGGGCCCTGGTGGCGAGGGTAATCGCCGCGACGACCAGCAGGCGGCCGCGCGCGCGGCTCATCGCTTCACCCGGGCCATCCCGTTGCCCAGCCACAGCCCGAGTCGCGCCGAGGCCACGGCGAGGCCCGCGGCGATCGCGAGTCCGCGAGCCGTCACGGGATCCGCGCGGATGTTCCAGAAACGATACCGCCACGGCCCGAGCCGGCTCGAGTAGTCCCACTGGTCCACGCCGAACAGGAAATTCCGGGCGTGCGCCGTCAGGAGAAACTCGGTGAAGAACCACTGCGCCACGAAGAACAGCGCGACAAACGCGAGCCCGAGGAGGACGGAGATGGTCCAGTCGTGATGGGGACCGGCGCGCCGCATGAGCAGGTCGACGGCCACCGCCGGCACCACGAGGAGGAGCGGAAACGGCGGGGCCACCATGTGGGTCACGGGGTTGAACACCGGCGCGAGCTTCGGGGTCGCGGGGAAGAGCTGCAGCACCCAGATCATCACGAGCGAGATCGCCATGTACGCCGCCGCCGCGCTCGTGGCCGGCCACTGGAGCCGGCAGGCGCGCGCCGTGGCGACCAGGATCAGGGGAAACGCTCCCGCGGCGACCTTGTAATAGAGGCTGGTGTGCGCGGAGTTGGGGAATCCGATCTGCTCAATCCCCATGATCGCAATGTCCTGCAGCAGAATCCCCGCGACGTACGCGACCAGCAGGCCATACACGCGGCGCGCGGCTCCCACCTCGCGGTTCTGGAGCGCGAGCACCAACAGCAGCGCTCCCAGCTTGATTCCCCACGTCCCCGCCGCGAGGATCACGTGGGGTGGGGATAGCACCTTCACGTCCAGCCCGTACGCGTTGTGCCACCAGTTGTCGAGCGGGCCCGAGGTGATCATCGCGATCGTGCCCCAGATCGCGACCCACGCGCCGAGCGGTGCGCGGAAGCCCCAGAACGTGACCCCGGTGGCGCGCTGCTCCGGCGCCCCCGCGAACGTGGTGCGAAGCGCGAGCCAGCCGCACGTCACGCCGGCGAGCACGCCGCCCAGATAGATGGCCAGGTGGGCCGGCGTCCAGAACGTGTCGCGGCCGATGGTGCGGTGCCACGAGATATCCCAGATCACGCCGACGACCGCGCTGGTGGACGCCAGCACGAGGGCGCTGACGTGCCACGGCACGGTCGGGGCCCGAGGCGGTACGCCGCTGGCAACGGTCACGGAAACCCCTTTTCAGCTTGACGGAAGCGTGCGCGCGGTCTATGGTTTCGTCAAACCATGGTGTTTCAAGCAGAAACCCCGGTCATGGCGGCGCCGCACCCTCCCGTCACAATCGACGTCATTGCCTACGCTCCGGTGGCCTTCTTCCACTGTCTGCATTGTGAGTCGATCTGGCAGCACACCGACGTCAGAGCCAAGGCCCGCCGTGAGCAGCTGGAAACCTCCCTCCCCCCAGACCTGAGAGACCAATACCAGCAGCTTTCCGACTGGGTGCGCCGCATGGACGAGGCGCACGGGCGGCGGGTGCGGTTCCGGATCGTCGACGCCGCGTCGGTGGAGGGCTGTCTAAAATCGTTGCGCTACGGCGTGCGGCACTATCCCGCGGTGATTGTGGACGGTAAGGACAAGAGCACCGGCGCGGATCTCGAACGCGCGACCGCGCTCATCGAGCGGCGGCTCGCTGCAGTCACGGGAGGCTCGGAATGAATATCCGGACGACTATCCTGGTGCTCGTGCTCATCCCGGTCGTCGTGGTGGGTAGCATCGCGGCGGCCCACTGGCCGATGAACGCGGCGATCGTGGCGGTGCTCGGCGGCGTGATGATCTACCTGGCGTACAATCTCTACGCGCGCCGCATCGATCGCGACGTGCTTCGGCCGGACCCGAAAAAGGCCACGCCCGCGCGAATGTACATGGACGGCGTGGATTTCATGCCGACCAGCCGGAGCGTGCTGTACGGTTACCACTTCAAGTCGATTGCCGCGGCCGGCCCGATTGTGGGGGTCATCGCCGCCACGAACCTGTGGGGCTGGCTCCCGTCCATCCTGTGGCTCATTCTGGGCGTCTCGTTCATCGGATGGGCGAGCGACTACTCCGCGATCATGGTGGCCGTGCGCAACGACGGCAATTCCTTGTCGGCCATCGCGCACCGGCTGATCGCGCCCCGCACCCGGCTGATCCTCTTCGTGTTCATCTTCTTCTATCTCTTGCTCCTCGCCGGCGCATTCGTCGGCATTCTGGCCGGCATCCTGGACCCGCGAGCGGACGTCCCCTTCGGCATCCTGATGCTGGCCGTGATGGGCTTGCTCGCCGGCCAGATGCTGTACCGCTGGAAGATGGACTTGATCGTGGTCACCGCCGTCGCCGTCTTCGTCACGCTCGGCTCCATGGCGATTGGAGCGCGGGGGCTGAGCGTCCAGAAGGGCACCACCGCCGACGGGAAGCCCGCCGCGGCGCTGGTCTACGGCGGTCCGATCAACGCGATCGTGGCCGGGCTCGACGATGCGATCAACAGCCTCACCGGCGGCGGGGCCCTCTACACGGTCTCGGACCCGACGAAGGCGGACCCGCGGCTGGCGGCGACGACGATGAATGCCCAGGGCACGGTCGTGCCCAAGTACGTGGACGAAAGCGGCGGCATCAAGATGCTGCCCTCATTCATCTTCTGGTGCATCTTCCTGTTTGTCTTCTCCTATCTCGGGACGATCCTGCCGATCTGGCGCTTCGCCCAGCCGGTCAACTACATCGGGTTCTGGGTGACGTTCCTGACGATCGGCCTCTCGGCGTTGGGTGCGATCGTGGGTGGCGTCTGGGGCCTGCTGGGGAACGCGGACGCCCTCAAGGCCGTCACCTTCCAGACCGCCGTCTTCAAGAGCTGGATGCCGGTGCTGCAAGTGCCCGACCAGGCCGTGGCCGCGATCCAGCCGATCTGGCCGATGCTGTTCGTGACCATCGCGTGCGGGGCCATCTCCGGGTGGCACGCCCTGTTCGGCTCCATCGGTACGGCGCGACAGCTGGAGTATGAAACCGACGCCTTGCCCGTCGGCGGTGGCGCGATGTTCAGCGAGAACACGCTCGCCCTGCTGTCGCTGATCGCCGTCTCGATCGCGGGGGGCGCGGGAGGCGGCGCGTTTGCCGCGGGCGTGGGCAAGCTGCTCGGGATCGTTTCGTTCGGGGCGATTCCGGCGGCGTACGGCACGGCCCTCGGGTTCGGCGCCTTCGTCGTGATCGTCCTGACCGTGGTGCAGCTGGTGTTCCGCCTGATGCGGGTCACCCTGTCCGAATGGCTGGGGGACGCCTGGGTGGGCTTCAAGAATCCCCACATCGCCGCCATCGTGTCGATGGTACTGACCTTGGGGCTGGTGATGAGCGGCACGTGGATCTATCTGTGGCAGCTGTTCGGCGCGTCGAACCAGTTGATGGCGGCCTTGAGCCTGCTGATCGTCACCTTGTGGCTCAAGTCCAGCGGGCGCAATCCCTCGTACGCGCTCTATCCGATGATCTTCATGTACGTCACGACGATGGCTGGCACCCTCGTGACGGCGTACAACCTGTACGCCAGTATCCTTTCCAACCCGCATGTCGCGGGGCAACCGATCAACGTGCTCGGGGCGGTGGCGATGATCATCGTGGCGATCCTGCTGTTCGCCGCCGCGCTGCTGATCGCCTACGACGCATGGGGCGCGTGGCAGAAGCTGCGCGCCAGCCCGCTGCGGCCGGCGCCCGCGACCGGGAGCGACTGAGCCGGGTCTCACAGTCGCTGCGCGAGCCGGCGGAACGCCTCCACCACGTCGTGCGACTCGGCGCGGTCCAGCCCGCGCACCTGCCACTGCACTTCCAAGTTGGGCGTGGTGCGGCGCACAGCCAGACGCACCAGCGGGAGCTTGCCAAGCGCGACGGCGGCGAGCATCTCGGGCACCGTGTGCCCCCCCCCGCCCGGCCCCCCGCCGCGCTGGTAAGCGACGAGCGGCGAGCCGGAGGGCACGGGGGCGGGAGTCCAGCGGTCGCCCTCGAGCGCGCGCGCGACGCCGCGGGTCGACCAGGCACGCGGGTGCAGGGCCTCGAGCTCGAAGCGTGGCGCGGCGCGCAGCTCGGCGCGCACGATCAGCAGGTCGCGTCGCCCCCGGGCCCGGAACAACCACCACAGGAGGGGCAGGTCGCGGGGTTCGAGCAGCACGAAGACCTCGGCGGACTTGAGGGGCGGGAGCGCGTGCTGCACCTTCAGCTCGACGCCGGACGATCCGAGCCAGCGGAGCGTGGTGCGTTCGCCGAGCAGCGTCATTCCAGGCTGGAACCAGCGGAGCAACCGGTTACCGCGGCGAATGTTGAGGAGCGTGCCGAGGGCGAACCAGCCCACCACGATCAGCGCGGTGAGAATGAACGCGGCGCGGCCCCCCCCCAGGTCCATTGTGCTAGATTGCAGCCACGATGCGGCTACTGGAGACGATCCGCGGCTTTCTGTACGGGCTGACCGGCCTGGAGTTCGAGCGCCAGGCGTTGGAAATGCGGGGGTCGCTGGAAACGATCTTCTTCGTGACCACGCTGGGCGACATGCTCGGGCTGCCGATCATTCCGCCGGTGTACTCGCTCCGCGTGCTGCCGTACGCCGTGCCGCACATCGCCACGTGGAAGCGGCGGGTGCTGCGCGAGCGCGAATTCTCGGACGGCGAAGAATTCCACCTCCACGGCGTTTGACCCAGGGCGGCGAGGGGAGCGCGACGATGACCGAGCAAGAAAAGCGCGGTTGGTTCACTCGGCTGAAGGAAATCCTCTACGGGATGGGCGCGCACGACATGTCGCGCTACGCGCTGCGCACCCGCGCCAGCATGGAGCACCTGTTTATCCTCATTACGATGGGCGATCTCATCGGCGTGCCGATCCTGCCGCCGTACTACTCGTTGCGGCTGCTCCCTTACGTCGTCCCTAATATCGCCACCTGGAAGCGGCGCATGCTGCGGGAGAAAGACATCTCCGACGCCATGTTCTAGGTCGATCTCCTCCGGATGTCACTGCGACAATGGTTCGAGCGTAACGGCGACCGCCGCTACATCATGTTCGGCGGCAAGGGCGGTTTGGGCAAGACGACCTTTTCCGCCGCCACCGCGTACTGGCTGGCCCGGCAGGGACACCGGGTGTTGGTGTTTTCCGTGGACCCCCAGGCCTCCCTCAGCGACATCTTCGAGCGGGACATCTTCGGCAAGGGCGCCGTCAAGATCGTCGACAACCTGTGGGCGCAAGAGATCGACGCCGACTCCAACATCAAGGCGTACCAGCAGGAGGTCCGCAAGAAGATCGTAGACATGTACGGCTTCGAGCACATTCCGGAGGAAATCGAGCAATACATCCAGGCGGCTTCGGCCGAGCCGGCCATGGAGGAGTCGGCCATCTTCGACGCGGTGGTGGACATCGTGGTGAAGGGCGACTACGACTACTACATCTACGACCTCGTGCCGCTGGGTCACGCGCTCTATTACCTCTCGATGGCGAAGGTGTACGACGAGTGGATCAACCGCATCACGCAGCTCCGAGAACAGATGCGGGAGCACGAGGAGATGGTGGCGCGGATCAAGCGTCAGAAGGTCACCGAAGAAGACCAGATCCTGCACGAGCTGCAGTACATCAAGGGCCGCATCAACCAGTCGTCCAGCATCCTGACCGACAAGGAGCGCACCGCGTTTTTCTTCGTGGTCGTGCCCGAGCAAATGATCATCCTGGACACCGAGAAGGCCACGGAGTTGTTCTCCCGGTTTGACGTCCCCATCGCCGGGTACGTCGTGAACCGGGTCCTGCCGGAGGAGCTCGCCCGGCAGCGGGTGCCCCCCTACCTCCAGAACCGCCTCGCGGTGCAGAGCCACTACCTGGAGCAGATCAAGCACACGTTCGGCGACCGGCTAGTCGGCTCCGTGCCGGAGCTCGAGCGCGACGTCACGGGCCTGCCGATGATCGAGAAGCTGGCGGCCATCATGTACGGCGACGGCCGCGGCTGATGCCCGGCATCGAGCGGTCGTTGAGCGCGTACCTCGGGTCGCTGCCGACCTTGAAGTACCTGTTCTTCGGGGGCAAGGGGGGCGTCGGCAAGACCGTGATGGCCGGTGCCACCGCGCTGCACCTCGCGCAACACGGGAAGCGCACCCTGCTCGCGTCCACCAACCCCGTGCACAGCCTGAGCGGCCTGCTGGACCAGAACGTCTACGGCAGGGTCGTCGCGGTGAACGGCGTCCCCAATCTGTGGGCCTACGAGATCGACACCAAGGAGAACATCGAGCGCTCGAAGCAGGACATCAAGCAGAAGATCCGCTGGTTCCTCAAGTTCGCCGAGATTTCCTCCCAGGCGGACGCGTTCGTCGAATCGGCGACCATGAACCCTGCGTTCGAAGAGTCGGCCATGTTCGAAAGCATGGTGGATCTGATGTTCAAGGACGAGTACGACGCGTACGTGTTCGACACGGCGCCGACCGCCAATGCGCGGCGGCTCCTGGGCATGAGCAAGGTCTATTCGCTCTGGGTCAACAAGATGATGAAGTCGCGGGAGGAGGCGCGCTCGCTGCGCGAGCTACTCTCGTTCACCAAAAAGAAGGAAGCCGACCCGCTGATGGACTACTTGGTGTCATTTCGCGAGCGGATCGCACACGCGCGCGAGCTGCTGACCGACAAGGCGAGGACCGCCTTCTTCTTCGTGACGCTCCCCGAGGCGCTGCCCATCGCGGTGATCAAGCGCTTTATCCAGTGGTTCCACGACTTCGGGATCCCGGTGGGGGGCGTGGTGGTGAACATGCTGATCCAGAAGGATCAGGTGCAGCCCGACTCGCCCGAGTTCGTCCGCAACCGTGTGGCGATGCAAGACGCCTACATGCAGGAGATCTGGCGCGACTTCGACGGCGCCGTGCGGGCCATCGTGCCGCTGTTCGACAACGAGGTGCGCGGCGTCTCGGGCTTGACTCGAGTCCTGCCGCACGCATTCACCGCGCAACCTGGAGCCGCGTTCTAAATCCGAGGACCGAGGAGGTGTTGGTGTCAGGTGTCAGGTGTCAGGTGCTGACTTTCACACCTGGTACCTGACACCTCACACCCGGCACCCATTACAGCGTGTACAGCACACTGAGGGCGTACTGGTTAGCGCTGGCCGGACCCGTGCTCCACCGGGTCGCCGCGCGGAACCATTCCAGCCCGAGCGCGTAGCGTCCCGCCCGGTAGCGCAAGAGGGCATCGCCGACGTGACTCAGCTGGCGCGCCAGCGTCAAGGTGGTCTCTTGCGTGTACTTCTTGGCATCCGGCTGGTCCATGCCGTAAAAGGCCCAGAGGCTCCAGTGGGGATCGACGTCGTAGCCGGCCTGGGCCCACGCGCCCCAGCCCTTAATCCTCGACGCCGCGCCAACTCCACCCGCTGCAGCGGTTGGTCGTCCGTCCTGCGAGATGTGCCCGAACTGTTGTCCCAACCCCTTTCCGTAGTAGACGTTGCCATGCAACGTGAGCTTGCTCGGCGCCACGTTGAAGCCTGCCTCGACCCCCCACGCGGTCGCGTTGTCACCGGCGACCCCCGTGCCCAGCGTGTCCTTCCAGTCGAGATGGCCGACGACGTAGCCGCTCCAGCTGAGCGTCGCGGTCTTGTGCGTGAAGTTAAGGAGCGCCTCGAGCTCGGGCAGTCCCGAGGCCTCGCCGTTGCCGATGAGGTTGGCGCTATCGCGGGCGTTGCCTGCGGCGAACGGTCCCGACCCCTTGAACGCAGCCAGCTGAAGCTGGGCGTTGACCGACTGCCCCGTCGTGAGGTCGTGATATATGAAGAGCCCCGGGTACCGCCAGCCGATCTTGCCCGCGGAGCCGTACCCCAACGGAAACGCGATGTGCGTCAACGACACCGGTGTCTCGCCGAACAGGGGCGACCAGTACTGGCCGATCCGCACCGTCGTGCGGCCGTTCGACAGGTCGACGTACGCGAAGCGGATGCGCATCTGCGGCTGCTCATCCCCGAACGGTGGGTTGCCGTTGAACGCCCCGAAGAAGTCGGCCTCGAGCGTGGCCTTGGGCGCCCACTTGCCAAGCACGGGCGTGCTGCTGAAGGTGAAATTGATGCGCGTGTTCCGCACGTCGCCGTCGGTGAAGGTCTTGTCACTCGCAGGCTGGTTCGCGGGCGAGGCCGCCCATTCGGCATTTTGCCCTTGGCCGAACCCGCCGAACAGCCCACGGTCGCTGAACATGGTTGCGCTGACAAAGCCGCTTATGGTGAGCGTCTGCCCCTCCCCGAACTTCACCACCTGCTGAGCCCCGGCGGGAGACGCGCCCGCGAGGATCAAGACCAGAGCGACGGCGAGCCCAGAGAACGATGCCATTCGGACTCTCATGACATCCCCTCCCTAGTGAAAGAGTGGTTCAGAAGCGGCTAACTCCGCGGCTTCCGCACGTGGGCCGTGGTATCGGGCGGCTTCGCCAGACTCACTGGCGGAGAATAGATGATGTAATACGGGCTGTCGGGCACGAGGAGCGGCTTGACAACCTCGGGTGGCGGGACGGCGGCGCGTGCTGCCCGCCCTCGCGCCGCACCTCCGCGGCACGCGGCGAGGACGAGGCAGGTCGCGCTGAGCACGACGGCGAGCCGGAGGGGGATACGGAGGTACATGGCGCTCCTCGCTAACGGCTGGAGTTCGACGGGGACTTCCCGGAAGGCGCATCGTCCGAGGGCGCGCCACGAGCGAGCCACTCGCGGAACGGCTCCGCCTCTTGGGCGAGCCGCCATTCTTCGAAGATCGACAACGCCATGGCGCGCACGCCGCCTTCGGCGCCGCCGGCGCCCCGGCATTGGTCGAGGAGCCAGGCCTCGAACGCGCCCGGCTCGGGGTCAGCCGCGACCGCCCGCTCGAGCAGGTCGCGCTTGATCCCGAGGCCGATCGCATCGGGGGTGGTGTCGCGCTTGCGACGCTGCCGCCTGCCCTCGGATGCCTCGAGCGCGGCGAGCAGCTCGCGGCACACGTCGCTCGGGCGGGTCCCCCCCCGCTCCCCCCGCCCCCCCCGTCCCGGGAGGCCGCCGCTCACGGGGCCACTCCGGAGCGGCCGAAGGCGGATCGCAGCAGCGAATGCTGCCGCTCGGCGATCCGCGCCTCGAGCGCGTACGCCGGCCGCACCGGACGGTGATAACCGCGCTCCAGCGCCGCGACGTCGAGATGGACGGTCATCAGGTCATCGAGGAGAATCGCCCAGGGGGCGAGCGGGCGCACCGTCGTGACCGCTTTCAGGTAGCCCTTGCACGTTCCGCAGACCTCGACCCTCCGCATCTGCTCACCTTCCTCGGGGGTGAGGTAGCCGAGGCTCTCATGGTCGGTCTCGTCGCAGAAGACACAGCGCAGCGCCGGGACCGCCCACCCCGTGCCGCACCGCCCGCAGCGCAGTTGGCGCTTGCGCTCGAGCCCCGCGTACTCCGCCACGACCGGCCAGGCCCCGCACAGCGGGCAATACCCCTCCCACCAGGAGCCCGGCACCTCGCGCCCCAGCCCCCGCCCGCACGCCTGCAGCAGCGGTAACGCCGCCATCTGTCCCACGACGCGGAGTGCGTGCGGGTCCGCTCCCGCCGCGACCGCCAGCGTCTCGCTGCGGGCATCGTCCTGGCACACGGCGGCTTCGAGCAGCGCGACGGCGTCGATGGTCCGGGGGTTCATCCGGTCGGAGCGTTTCAACAGCCGGCGCACCCAGCTCCGGGCAGCCCGGCCGTCGAGGACGATCCGCGTGCGAGCCAGCAAGGGGGCCTTGACCGGTCGGTCCGCGGCGGGCCGTGGCACGGCGGCGTCCCAGGTGGCGACGTCCCCGCTCTCGCCGAGCGCCGCCTCCAACAGCCCGAGCCACGCTTCGGACTCGGGGCTGTCGCGGCGGGCCTCCGCCACCCGCTGTTGTAGCTCTACGTTCCGGGCGCGCCGGAGGCGGGCATGGGGCCAGAGCATTTCACCCCCACGGTGCGGCACGGCGTGTGGTAGTACATCCTCGCGCCCGCGTGCAGGCGCGTGACGCGATCGTGGTTGCCGGGATCGGCGCCGGGCCCGCCTCCCCGCACGCGCGAGGCCTCGGGGCTGGCACAGCCCACGAGGCCGGTCAACACCAAGGCCCACCACCAGCGACGTGTGATTGTCATGCTAGATCCCCGCAGCCACGCGATAGCGTTCGATGCCCTCGGAGGCGAGCATCGTGGCGAGTCGCAGCAGGAAGCCGCCGAGCAGCACGAGCTTCGCCGCGTTCGCGATCGGCCGCGCCGCGAGGCCGCCGAAGCTCGTCGGCTTCAGGTGCAGGCCGAGCGGCACGAGGATCCCCAATCCGATCACGCCGACGACCAGCAGCAATCCCCAAAAACTCAGCCATACCCGGTTGACGGAGCCGAGCGATACGAGGAAGAGCACGAGAATGAGCAACTCGACGACGAGCGCCCGGGTGTCGAACGCGGACAGCCGGTGCACCGCCTGCTCCGTCGCGCCGCGCCGCGGTCCGAGCAGGATGAGCGTGGCGGCCCCAGTGGACGCGCCCGACGCGACGAACAGGGCGCCGAGCCACGGACTGTCCGCCCAGATGGGCCGGTTCGTCACCGAGAGGAGGACCCCGGTATATCCGGCGACGAAGATGCCCAGCAGCCCGCCGGCCCCCGAGACGAGTTTGGCAACCCCACCGCGCACCGTACCGCCCACGGCGCGGAGCGCCGGGTTCTGCAGCCTTCCCTCCTCGGCCCTGGCCCCGAGCACCGAGAGCACCGAGCACAGTCCGAAGAGCAGGATCGCCCACGCCCCGAACGAGATGGGCGACCAGGGCTTGAACATGATGGCGGGGAGGTTCTCGGACTGGAACAGCATGTGCCAGAAACGCAGCGGCTTTCCCAGATCGATCGTGAGGAGCAGGCCTGAGAGGATCGCGCCGACCGCCGCGACGTTGTGCCCGGTGCGGACCACCGGGCGGTCCTCCGGCTTGCCGAACAAGTCGATGACCGCGGCCAGGAAGCTCGCTCCGCCGGCCAGCCCGCCCACGAAGAAGTAGGGGATGATGAACCAGGTCCAGTGCGGCGCGCCGCTGAAGAAGGTATCAGACATTGCCGGGTCCTCCCCGGCTCTGTTCGTCCATGCGCCGTTTGCGCAGGCCCACGATGGCCAACAATCCGAGGACGGCGGCGCTCGCGACGGACAACGACCCGCTCTTCGCGAGCTGGCTCGCCGGCAGCTGTGGCTGCCGCGGCAGGCCGTACACCTCCGGCCGGTCGACCAGCAGGTAGAACGAGTTCAGCCCGCCCAGTGCCCCGTTCGGGTCCGCGCCGTACAGGTTCGCCTGCACGCCCTGCGCGTGCAGCTGCTCGACGCGCTTTTGCGCCCGCGTGCGCAACTCGGAAATGGCCCCGAACTGGATCGAGTCCGTGGGGCACGCCTTCGAGCACGCGGGCTCAAGCCCGACTTTCAGCCGATCGTAACACAGGGTGCATTTCTGCGCCGTGCCCGACACGGGGTTGATGTCGATCACGCCGAACGGACAGGCGGCGATGCACGCCCGGCACCCGTTGCACACGTCCGACTGGATGACCACCGTGTCGAACTCGGTCCGAATGATGGCGCCGGTCGGACACACCTCGAGGCATCCGGCTTGGACGCAGTGCTTGCACACGTCGCTCATCATCAGCCAGCGGCCGTCGTACGGCCCCTTGAATTGCTCGATGAACCGGACGTGCCGCCAATGGATGCCGTCGAGCCGGCGGGTGTTGTCGTAGCTGTCGCCGCTCAGCTCCCGGATCCCGCCGTTCTCGGCTGGGAGCTGGTTCCACTCCTTGCACGCGACTTCGCACGCTTTGCAGCCGATGCAAACCGTGGTGTCGGTGAAGAATCCCATGGGCTCCGGCATATCACGCCTTCTCCACGTTGCAGACGAAAGCCTTGCCTTCGTGGATCGATACGTTGGGGTCGCCGACCCAGGAGGTGAGGTCGTTGACGACGTCGCCCGTGCTCAGACCCATCCAACCCCAGTGCCACGGCATGCCGACGTGGTGGATGCGCTTGCCGCCGACGTTCATCACGCCGATGCGGTCCGTCACGAGCGCTTTCGCGCGAATCCGACCGCGCGGCGACGTGACGTGCACCCAGTCGAGGTTCCTGATCCCTTTCTCGCTGGCGAGGTCCCGGCCGATCTCGATGAACAGCTCCGGTTGCAGCTCGGCGAGCCAGGGCAGCCAGCGGCTCATCGCGCCCGCCAGATAGTGCTCGGTGAGCCGGTATGTGCTGATGACGTAGGGGAACTTCGGATCGCCCACCGCGGCGAGCTGGTTGTACGGCTTCCCCGGCGCCCACACCTTGTGCACGGGGCTGGTCTGCTGCTTGTACAGCAGGTTCTTGACCGGCGACTCGTGCGGCTCGTAGTGCGTCGGCAGCGGGCCGTCCACCAGGCCCGCCGGCACGAACAGCCAGCCCTTCCCGTCCGCTCTCATGATGAACGGCTGAGTGCCGGACAGGGCGTCGAGGCCGATGCCGTCCGGCTTCGGTTGGGCGTCGGGCGCCTTGGTCGCGCCGAAGTCGGGCACGTCGTACCCCACCCACTTCCCCCGGGGGACGGCCTTGCCGGTCTTCGGATCGGGCGGGTTGACGAAGGTCGGGTCCCACCACACCCAGCGCTTGCGCTCGCTCCAGGGGTTGCCTTTCAGGTCCGCGGAGGCGCGGTTGTACATCACGCGGCGGTTCGCGGGCCACGCCCAGCCCCACTTCAAGTGTGCGCCCGGCACGCCCGGCGGATCGGGCTCGCGCCGCGCCGTGAGGTTCTGATCCCACGCCGGGAAGCAGCCGCAGTAGATCCACGACGCGCACGTGGTCGAGCCGTCGTCCTTCAGCTCGCCGAAGCCCTTGAGATGCTGCTTCGGATCGGCCGTCTGATAGCCGTTGATCTCCCGCAGCACCTTGCGCGCGCTGAGCTCCCCGGGGTACAGCGGCTCCTCGCCCGCGTCCGGGTCGAAGTCCCACGTGAGCTTGTTCCAGCCTTCGTCCCGCGGCAGCTTCGAGCCGGCGTAGGCCTTCTTGAGGCGCTTCGCCAGGTTGTGGTAGAACCAGCTGTCGGTACGGCAGTCGCCGGGCGCCTTGGCGGCGAAGGAGTGCCACTGCAGCATCCGCTGCGTGTTGGTGAAGCTGCCGTCGTACTCGGCGATCTGGGTCGAGGGGAAGAAGAACACCTCAGTCTTGATGTCGCCGATCTTCACCTCGCCGTTCTTCACCTCGGGGCCCAGATACCAGTGCGTGGCCGTCTCCGTGAGCCAGTTGTCCTTGACCACGAGCCAGTCGAGCTCCCGCAGCGCCCGCCGCGTCGCCCCCCCGTTCAGCGAGGTGGCGGGGTTCTGGCCGACGCAGCACATCCCCTTGACCTTGCCGTCGGCCATCGCGGCGAAGCTCGCGATGTGCGAGTGGTCGCCGAGAATCTTCGGGTGCCAGTCGTAGCCGAAGTCGTTCTCCTTGGTCGCGGCCTCGCCGTACATGGACTTGAAGTACGACACGAGGAACTTGGGCAGGTTGCCGTAGTAGCTCGTGGGGCTGGTCTCGGCCGCCATGTAGTCGCGCAGCGTCTCGTGCGGCCGCAGCGCCGACGGGGCGTTCAGGTACCCGTGGATGCTGTGGTACAGCGTCGGCACATCGGTCGAGCCCTGGATCGCCGCGTGGCCCCGCAGCGCCATCACCCCGGCCCCGGGCCGGCCGATGTTGCCGAGCAGCAGCTGGAGCAGGGCGCAGCAGCTGATCATCTGCACGCCGTAGGTGTGCTGGGTCCAGGCCACTGCGTAGGCGAACGCGCTGGTGCGGTCGCGGCCCGAGTTCTCGAGCAGCAGCTCCGCCACCTTGATGAACTTCTCTTTCGGCGAGCCGCAGATCTGCTCCACCATCTCGGGCGTGTAGCGGCTGAAGTGCCGCTTCAGGATCTGGAACACGCAGTGCGGGTTCTGGAGCGTGGGGTCCTTTTCGGCGGGCCCCGGCTTGAGCGAGCGCACGAGGTCGTCGAACGGCGGTCCAGCGCGCTTCGCGATCAGCTCCTTCGTGAGCGCCCCCGGCGCGACGCGGCGCAGCTCACCCGCCGTGACCGCGCCGATCGGCCCCGGGGGCGGCTTGGGTCCGCGCTTGTACTGCCAGGAGGCGTTGTCGTAGCGGCCCAGCAACCCGTTGTAGGGCCAGAACGCCGGCTCTGTGAACTGCACGAGCCCGGAGAAGGCGCCGTCCAGCTCCTCGGTGTCCTTGAAGTCGTCGCTGATGATGGTCGCGGCGTTGGTGTAGTTGACCACGAACTCCTTGAAGAAGGGGTCCGCGTTCCAGCGCTTGCTGTGGATGACGTAGTTGATCAAGCCGCCGAGGAAGGCGATGTCCGAGCCGGCGCGGATCGGCACGTGGAGGTCGGCGACCGCGCTGGTGCGGGTGAAGCGCGGGTCGACGTGGACCAGCTTCGCCCCGTTCAGCTTCGCCTTCATCGGCCAGCGGAACGCCACCGGGTGGCACTCCGCCATGTTCGAGCCCATGATGACGAAGCAGTCGGTGTGCTCGAGGTTGCGCGGATACAAGGTCGCCGCGCCCCGACCGAACCGTGTCCCCAGACCGGGGACGCTAGAGCTGTGTCATATCCTGGCCTGATTCTCGATGGCGACGACCCCGAGCCCGCGCCAGAACTTCTGGCACACGTGGTTGAACTCGTTGTCGAGCGTCGCGCCGCCGAGCGCGAACACCGCGGGCGTCATGTTCACGAGCTTCCCGTTCGGCAGCTTCTCGATGAACGTCTCGTCGCGCGTCTTCTTGATCAGCTCGGCCACCCGGTCCATCGCCCACTCGAGCTCGACGACCTCCCAGTCGCCGGCGCCCGGCTTGCGGTGCAGGACCTTCGTGGCCCGATTGGGATTCATGTGGAGCTGATAGATCGCGGCGCCCTTGGGGCACAACGTGCCTTCGTTGTGCGGGCTGCGCGGGTCGCCTTCGATGTTGACGATCTTCCCGTTGACCGTGTGGATCAGCGTGGCGCACCCGACGGAGCAAAAGGGGCAGATGCTCGGCGTCGTCTTCGCGTCCTTGATCCGCAGCTCCTGCGCTCGGGCCGTGGCCGGGGCCAGCGTCACCCCCAGTCCGACCAGACCGCCGATCGCCGTTCCCGCACCGGCGCTCGCCGTGAGCCGCACGAAATCGCGTCGACTGACCTGCATACAGTCCTCCCCGTTTGAGCGGTCGGGTGTGCGCGCAGCCGTCGTGACGACCTGCCCGATGATATAGGGGCGGTGTTCTGAGGGCGCAACCCCCGATGCCGCCAGCGATCAGCCGGGTCTGGCGGCACTCGCGCCGGTGCCGTAGTGTCCGCGCGACAGGGAGGGGGAGGGAGCGGGGAGGGGAGGGGAGGCCGATGCCGGAATTGCCGGAGCTCACACCCGAGTCCTTCGAGATCCTCGTCGTGCGCGAGCTCAGAAAGATCGGGCTCGACGTCGGCGAGTTGCGTGTCCATCGGCGCGCGACACTGCCCGAGCCCGAGCGCGGCTATCTCCTTGAACTGAAAGGTGTAGTGACGCGACCGCCGTGGCAGCGGCGGGCGTTGATCGCCTGCCGGCGGCAACAGACCGCACTCGGGCGCGCCGAGGTCGAGTCGCTGAAGGATCACGTCAAGGAAGCCGGTGCCGAAGTGGGACTGTTGTTCGGCACCGCGAGCTTCGAGCCGGATGCGCTGCACGCCGCCCGGGACGCGGCCCTCGCGCTGCTTCGGGTCACCGATGGGCGGACGGCCTTCGACACGAGCGGCTGGGGCACACCCGGTCACTATCCTGCCTGGCTCCCGGCCTACTGCGCGCAGGCCGTGGACGGCGACGTCTTCGGGCAATTGCGCTACCAGCTGCTGGAGAGCGGACAGGGGGACGTGATCGTGAAGCAACTCGAGCCACCTCTAGACAGCGATAGATGATAGATAAGGAAGGGACGCCGCATGGCCCAGCAGGCACCGCAGAAAGACGCGATGGACGTGCTGCAGGCGTGGGTGGATGACTACAACGCCCGCGCGCAGCCGGCGATACCGCTCGGTTCGGCGGGCGAAGCGGGCGGGGCGCAGCTGCGCCTGAGGTACAGCCGCGCCGCAGGCGAGGTGTCGATCTTCCACATGGTCGCCGTGAGTCGGAACGGTCGCCCCGCGATTCTCGTGCGCCGGTTCGACGGGCCGACGCCCGACACGGCCGTGCAAGCCGGATTGTGGGCGAGCACCGAGCTCGGGCGCCGCTAGTCGCGATCCGCGAGCTGGGCACGCTGGGCGGCGCGGTCAGCCAGGCCAAGGCCGTGAACCGGCTGGGTCACGTCGTGGGGACCAGTCGCGACGGGCTGGGTCGCAGCCGGGCGTTTCGGTGGGAGGAGCGCACCGGGATCGCCGACCTCGGTCCGTCGATCGGCGTCCACAGCTCCGCCAACGACATCAACGAGCGGGGCGAGATCGTGGGTGGCGGGGACACCGGGTTCGGCGACTTTCACGCGTTCCTCTTGTCCGAGGGGCTCAGCTTCGATCTCGGCACCCTGGGAGGGAACGAGAGCGAGGCCCTGGCGCTCAACCGGCTGGCGCAGGTCGCCGGCCACAGCCGCATCCACGGGGCGGTCACGAAGCACGCGTTCTTCGTTCCCGAGCCGGGCCGGATGCTCGACCTCGGGAGCCTCGGCGGGGCGGCGAGTGTGGCGCACGACGTGAACGACGGGGGGGAAGTCGTGGGCTTTGCCGAGACCCGAGCGGGCCAGCCCCACGCCTTCCGCTGGACGGCGCGGGACGGGATGCGCGATCTCGGCACCCTCGACGGGACCGTCAGCATCGCCCTGGCGGTGAACAACCGGAGCGCGGTCGTGGGCGGGAGCGGTCGGGCGTTCCTGTGGACTGCGGAAGCGGGCATCGTGGACCTGGGAACCTTGGGCGGACGGACGAGCTGTGCCAACGACGTCAACGATCTCGGCTGGATCGTGGGAGTGAGCCAGACCGGGGAGACCGATCGCCGCGGCCATCCCGTCACACACGCGTTTCTCCGGACGCCGGACGGGTGCATGCTGGACCTGGGGACGCTGGGAGGCGAGCATAGCTCGGCCGCGGCGATCGCCCAAGAGGATGACGGCGCGGTCCTGATCGCCGGCCACAGCCACGACGCCACGGCGGCCGTCCACGCGGTCGTCTGGACCGTGCGCCTCCCTTGACCACGCTGGTCGAGAGAGGTCGTTTACTGCACTAACCCCCGCGGAGGCACAGCCAAAATGAAACCCTGGATTCCGAGGCTGGTGCTGGCAATCGCCGCCGCAGCCGCAATACCCGGCGTTGCGTCAGCGCAGGCGCGCACCGGTGCGAAGGTGAAGATCACGGCTCCCAAGGACGGCGCCACCGTCAGTGGGCCCGTCAAGGTGACTCTCGAAGCGACCGGCGTGGAGATTGTCCCTGCCACGGACGAGCGACCTGGAACGGGACATCATCACCTGTTCGTCGATCACGACTTGACGCCGGTGGCTGACACCATACCGCGGGGCGTGACGGGAATCCTTCATCTCGGCCGGGGGCAGACCGAGTTCGTGCTGGACTCGCTGAAGCCGGGCCCGCACCGCATGATCGCGGTGGTCGCCGATTGGAGGCATGTTCCCTTGAAGCCGCTCGTCGTCGACACAGTGCGGTTCACGGTGAAGTAGCGCCCGTTACCCGGAGGCCCTCCATGGCGTGGACCCAGGTGTACGATCCGCTGCACAATTGGATCCTTTCGACCCTCGTGGCGGCCCTGCCGATCCTCGTGCTCTTTGGCTTGTTGGCGGGGCTGCGAGTGAAGCCGCACTGGTGCGCGATCGCGGGCGCCGGGACGGCGGTCGCCGTCGCCGTCCTCATCTTCGGGATGCCGTTCCCGCTCGCCGGCATGAGCTTCCTCTACGGGGTGGCATTCGGCGTCCTGAAGATCGCGTGGATCGTCCTGGCCGCGGTCTACCTATACGACATCTCGGTGTTTACCGGCCAGTTCGAGATCATGAAGGAGTCGGTGGCGGGGATCACCGCCGACCGCCGGCTGCAACTGCTGCTGGTCGCGTTCTGCTTTGGCGCCTTCATCGAGGGGGCGGCGGGATTCGGAGCGCCGGTCGCGATTGCGGGCGCCTTCATGATCGGGCTCGGCTTCCAGCCGTTCCATGCCGCTGCGCTCAATCTGATCGCCAACACGTCGCCGGTGGCGTGGGGGGCGATCGGGACGCCGGTGCACACGCTCGCGGCGGTCTCCGGGCTGCCGGAATCCGACCTGAGCGCGATGATCGGCCGCATCCTGCCCATCACCGGCCTCATCGTGCCCTTCTGGCTGGTGCGCGCGATGGTGGGATGGAGCGAGACCATCGAAGTGCTGCCCGCGATACTCGTCGTGGGGACCTCCTTCAGCCTGACGCAGTATCTCTGGTCCAATCACGTTGACTCGAACCTCGTGGACATCGCCGGGGGCGTCGTTTCGCTCATCGCGACGGTGGTCTTCCTGCGGTTCTGGAAGCCGAAACGCATCTGGCGGTTTGCGAACGAGGGCGCGGCGGTGCCGGCGGGACGGATGAGCGGCAATCCGGCGGCCCCTCGCACGCACACCGCCGGCCAGATCCTCAAGGCGTGGCTGCCGTTCGCGATCCTGTCGCTCACCGTCCTCGTCTGGGGTTTACCGGCGATCAAGGGCGCGATCAACCGGGCCACCACGCCGATCTGGAACGTCCCGTGGCTGCACAACGCGGTGACGCGCGCCGCCCCGGTCGTGACCAAGCTGACGCCGGAGGCTGCGCGTTACGACTTCAACTGGTTATCGGCCACCGGGACCGGATGCTTCATCGCCGCGATCGTCGCGGGACTGGTCCTCGGCGTGGCGCCCGGGCAGCTCGCCAAGATCTTCTGGCATACCCTGAAGCGCATGAAGCTGGCGGTCATCGCCATTTCGTTCATGCTGGGATTGGGGTTCACCACGCGCTACTCGGGATTGGACGCCGTGTTGGGGCTGGCGTTCACGCGGACGGGGTGGCTGTTCCCCTTCTTCGGGACGTTCCTGGGGTGGCTGGGCGTGGCCCTGACGGGCAGCGACACGTCGTCGAACGCGCTGTTCGGCAGCCTGCAGCGGATCACCGCGCAGCAGCTCAACCTCGACCCGGTGCTGATGTGCGCCGCGAACTCGGCCGGCGGCGTGATGGGCAAGATGGTGGACGCGCAGTCCATCTGCGTGGCGACCTCGGCCACGAATCAGGTGGGCAACGAGGGCACGATCTTCCGGCACGTGTTCTGGCATTCGATCGCGTTGGGCGCGATCGTCGGTGTGATCGTCCTGCTGTACGCGTACGTCTTCCCCGGTGCGGTGCCGCACGGGCTGACGATCGTGAAGTGACGGCGCAGCTGCGGCTGGGGCGCGGGATGCTGCGCCCCAGCCGTTCACTCAGCCCCGAGCGCCCGCCCGCACTTCTGCCGGCTGCCAGATGCTGATCTTGCGCGTCTCCGGCATCAGGAACAGGCTGAGCAGGAACGCGACCGCTGGCACGGCGATGGGATAGACCAGCGCGTGGCCCAGGCTCTGGGACATCGATAGCCCCGCTGCCTGCGCGGTCACGTACGCCGCGGTCGTGATGACCGGCACCAGTCCGCCGCCCCAGCCGTTGCCGATGTGATATGGCACCGACACCGACGAGTACCGGATACGAGCCGGGAAGTACTCCGCGAGGAACGCGCCGATCGGGCCGTACACCATGCCCACGTAGGAGACCATGATCGCGACGATCAAGATCGACAGCGGGTAGTTGATGTTGGCCGGGTTGGCGGCGTTGCCGAGCGCCATGTAGAGCGGGTAGTACGTAACAGACGCGAGGAAGAACCCGGCGAGGATAATGGGCTTGCGACCGATCCGGTCAGAGAGCCAGCCGAAAAAGATGAGCGACGGCGTGGCGATGAGCAGCGCGAGGCCCGTGATGATGGCCGGGTGCAAGACATCGGGCTTCTGCACCTGTTGGATGAAATAGAGCGCCCAGAACTGACCGCTGTACCACACGACTCCCTCACCGATCACGACGATGCTGGCGATCAGCACGTATCTGATGTTCTGACTCCAGAAGGCCTCACGCCACGGATTGGTCGCCGTTTGTCCCTTCGCCTTGATGGCCTGGAAGATCGGCGTCTCCTGGAGCTGTAGCCGGATGTAGATGGCGATCGCGACCATGAGGAGCGACAGCAGGAACGGGATGCGCCATCCCCACGCCGTGAACGCTTCGGTCCCCAGCGTCTCGCGCGTCACGATGATGACGACCAGGGACACCACGATGCCGAGCGTAGGCGACGTCTGGAGCCAGCCGGTGTAGTAGCCCCGCTTGTCGTCCGGCGCATGCTCGGCGACGTACGTGATGGCGCCGCCATATTCGCCGCCGAGGCACAGGCCCTGGATGAGGCGAAGGAACAACAGGATAATCCCTGCCGCTGCGCCGATCTGGGCGTAGCTCGGCACGAGGCCGATGAAAGCCGTCGCCAGACCCATGCCGCTCAGCGTAATCAGGAACGTGTACTTGCGGCCCACGATGTCGCCGATGCGGCCGAAGACGAAGGCTCCGAACGGGCGGATCAGGAACCCGGCGGTGAAAGTGCCGACCGTCTTGATGAGCGCGCTGCCGGAGGCGCCCGCCGCGAAAAACTTGACCGACAGGAGCGCGGCCAGGCTGCCGAAGATGTAGAAGTCGTACCACTCGATCACGTTCCCGACCGCTGCGGCGATGACGACACGCCGCAGGTCCTTCGTAGCGAGTTGCGGAGCGGTCATAATCCCTCAGGGCGCTGGTGGAGGCTTGAGTTTCCGGCTGGCTGAACGACCTGTCAAGTACGACGAGCGCGCCGGGTGCGGCGCGCTCGCCACAACGACTTCGGCCTTCCTTTTGGGTCTAGGCCTTCTTCGCGATCATCCCGGCGCCCATCTCCGAGACGTACCCCAGCACCGCGCCCGCGACCAGCGCGACCGCCACCATCAGGTACCCCTTGGCGTCCGTCGGTGCGGCCCACGCCGTGACCGCCGCCCCGCAGAACGCGCCGGGGATGAAGGAAAGGATGGCCACCTTTGACTGGATAACCAGCAGGAAGGCGACCACGCCGATGATGATCCAGGCGATGTTGCCCATGCCCATCGCCCCGATCAGGGTCATCGCGAGCCAAACCCACACGACGCCCGACAGGGTGGACGCGATGGTCTTCTGCAGCCCCGTGATCTTGCCGCCGGCGGCGAAGAAACAGGCCCACGCGACGATCCCCGCCGGAACCGCGAGACTCGCCATCGCGCCGACCTTCACCCACACGGCGATCAGCACCCCGATGCTCACCGCCAGCGCCATCAGCATGTCCATACGTCCCGCCTCCTCTTAAGTGAGGACGAAAGCGAAAACGGCTTCCGCGGTCACCGAGATCGGGTGACGGGGAGCCGTTCCAGCGCACTGCTGCGGATCAGCCGGTTGTGGCATCCAGCCTCTTCCCGTCGACTGCACGGGTCAAGCGAGAAGATTCCGGTGCACCTGAAGCCGGCCCCACGGTAGGGAGACCCCTGCGAACTGTCAAGCAGGGCGGCCCGGCGCCGGCGTGCAATCGCTTTGCCACCATGCGGTTGCGGCCGCCCACCCAGCGGGGTGGGCGCCCTCCACCTGAACGCCTGTCGTCCCGAGGGCTGCGGGACGGTTATCCTCCACGTGTTATGTGAATTCTTTCACATGGACCTGCCATGACGGCCACCGCGCCCCTCGAGTTCTCCTACCGCGACAAGAAGCTGGGCGATACCCAGGCCGTCTCGGTCGTGACCGCCCCCGATGTGTTCCATCCCACATCCACCACGGTGCTGCTGCTGCGTGCGGCCCGGCGCGCGCTCGCCCACGGCCCGCCGCCGCGCACCGTCCTGGACCTGGGCTGCGGCTCCGGCATCGTCGGCGTCGTGCTCGCGAAAATCCTGCCGCCGATCACCCACGTCTGTGCGTCCGACCTGAGCGCCGCCGCGGTGCGGCTGGCGCGCCACAACGCCGCCCGTAACGGCGTGGCTGTGGACTGCCGCCGCGGCAGCCTGTTCGAGCCGTGGCCGGGCGAGCGCTTCGACATGATCGTAGACGACGTGGCGGGCGTTTCGGAGCCCGTCGCCCGGGCGTCCGGGTGGTATCCGCCCGGGGTGCCGAGCGATGCCGGGCAGGACGGCACGCGCTGGATCCTCGCCGTGCTCGAGCGGGCCCCGACCTTTCTCGCCCCGGGAGGCCGGCTCCTGTTCCCGGTGTTGACGTTGTCCCGCGAGTCGGCGGTGCTCGAGCGGGCACGCGCCCGTTTCGCGGCCGTCGAGCAGGTGGAAGAGCAGTGGTACCCCCTCGGTGAGGAGCTGCTCGCCCACGGCGCGGAGATCGAGGCGCTCGCCGCGGCGGGGAGCGTGCGGCTCGAGCGACGCGGCAGCCGCTGGTGTTGGGCGACGCGGGTCTTCGTGGCCTACCGGTGAGGGCCGAGGGGGCCGGGGGGGCCGGGGGGGCCGTGAGCGTACTTGAGCGCGGCCTCGGTGCGGTTTTTGACGCCCAGCTTCGAGAAGAGGTGTTGCACGTGGAATTTGACGGTGTTGTCCGACAGCCCGAGGCGCCCGGCAATCTGCGGGTTCGTCAGGCCGGCGGCGACCAGCGCCCACACCTCGCGCTCGCGGGGGGTGAGGTCGCCCGGAGCGCCCAGCGCCCGCCCCTCGATCCAGCGACGCGCCGCCTGCGGGAACACGAGCTGACCGGCGTGCACCTGGCGGATCGCGGTGAGCGTCTGCTGTGGTGACTCGGTCTTCAGGGCCAGGCCGTCGGCGCCGGCGTCGAGCGCCGAGCGCAGCGATTCGCCGTCGTTGTAGGCGGTGAGCACGAGCACCTTGGGCGGCGCGGCCAGTTCCCGCAGCGCGGTGATCACCTCGGTTCCCTTGATGCTCGTGAGCTCGAGGTCCAGCACCACCACGTCGGGCTTGTGCTGTTGGGACAGCTTCACGACTTCGGTGCCGTCGGTGGTCCAGGCGGCCACCTTGATCTCGGCGTCCCCATCGAGCAGCGCCCGCAGACCCTCGAGCACGATCGCGTGGTCGTCGGCGAGCAGCACCCGGATCATGGCGCGACTCACTCCAGGGGAAGCGTGACGGTCAGCGCCGTGCCGCGCCCGGGCGCGCTGTCGAGCGCGAACGTGCCGCCCAGCATCTCGACCCGGTCCTGGATGCCCCGCAACCCGAAGTGCCCACCCTCCACCCCGACGTCCTCCTCACTCGCGAGGACGCGTTTGGGGTCGAACCCGCGGCCTTCGTCCGCCACGGTCAGCTCGATCGCGCCGCCGCGCCGCGCCACGCTGACGCGCTGGCGCGACGCGCCGGAGTGGCGGTGCCCGTTGGCGAGCCCCTCCTGGAGGATGCGGTAGATCGCGATCTTGGTCGGCAGGACGCAGTCCCCGAGGTCGTCCGGCAATTGCAGCTCCACCGCCTGGTTGGTCAGCGTCTCGTGCTGCACGGCGAGGCCCTCGATGATCTCGCCCAGCGCCCGGCGCTCGAAGCCAGGCGGCCGGAACGCGCCGATGAAATTGCGAATCTCGCCGAGCGCGCGCTCCAGCAGCCGCATGGCCTGCCGGGTGCGCTGTTGCGTCCCGGCGTCCCCCGCGAGCGCGCGCTCCAGCACCTGGAGCTGCGACAGCGCGGCGAAGATGTCCTGCACCGGCCCGTCGTGCATATCCAGGACGATCCGCTGGAGCTCGCGCTCGCTCGTCGCGAGCAGCCGCCGGGACGCGGCGCGAGTATCAGCGTCGCGCTGGTCCATGACGGCTCATGCGTGCCTCACGCGGTCCGGGTCCTGACCTTTCCGGCCAGCCACTCGGCGGCATACCCAAGGCCCACGCCAATCGCAAGGACGATGGCCACCCGAATCCCCCCTTGAACCGTGCGGGCCCCCATGCCCAGCGCGGTCCCCGCACCGGCGAACGCGCCGGCGGTGAACGAGAGGAGTGGGACCCGCGTCTGAAGCACCATCCCGAACGCCGCCGCGCCGAGCACGAGCGCGTCCACGATATCCTGCCGTCCTAGCGCGCGGGACACCCCGGCGTACACCAACGCCCACACCACGCCTGAGACCACGCCCGCCAGGGACTTCTGGAGCCCGGGGATCCCGCCGCCGGCGGCGAGGAAGCACCCCAGGCCGACGAGCACCGGCCACAAGGACAGGGGCAGGTTCTGCGTGTGGGAGATCGCCGTCCAAACAGCCACCACCACTGCTAAGCTCAACCCGCGGGCGGTCATGGTATTCATCGGCCTGCCTCCTTACGGTTTGAGGATGCGGTAGGCTTCCATGGCGTAGTACTCCGCGAGCCCGAGCCGGTCGGCGTGCGCCGCCGTCTCGAGGTTCCGGGCCTCTACCCGCTGCCAGAACTCGCGGTCGTCGTGGGCCCCGGGGAACGGGGCGGTATCCTTCTGGGACTGGTGTTTGAAAATCGCGAGAATCTTGGCGCGCAGCTCGTCCTGGGAGAGCGGCACCAGCACGTCGGCTTCCGTGAGCGACCACTCCTGCCAGGCGCCACGGTACAGCCACACCTCGGGCCGGGGGCCGTCGTATCCCTCGAGCGCCCGCTCAACGGCCGCCTTGCACATCCGGTGGGTGCCGTGGGGGTCCGACAGATCGCCCGCCACGAACACGAGATCGGGACGAACCTCCTCGAGCAGCGCCCGGACGATGGCCACGTCCTCCGGGCCGATCGGCCGCTTGCGCACCTCGCCGGTGCGGTAAAACGGCAGATTCAGGAAGCGGGCGGCGCTGCGCGGTAACCCCACCGCCTCGAGCGCCGCGATCGCCTCCGATTCCCGGATCATCCGCTTGACGTCCTGCACGAGCGGCAGGTCCACGTCGCCCGGCGCCTTGCCGTCGAAGCTCGCCTCCACCTGCGCGCGCACCCGGTGGAGCGCGGCACGGTCGAGTCCGAGCGGCTCCGCGGCGCGCTCCACGAAGTCGAGGTGGCGGCGCACGTCGTGGTCGAACACGGCGATGTTGCCGCTCGTCATGTACGCCACGACGATGGCATTCTCGTTCTCCCACAGCTTGCGCAGGATCCCGCCCATCGAGATCACGTCGTCGTCCGGATGCGGCGAGAAGGCCAGCACGCGCTGGCGCGACGGCAGCTTCGAGCGGCCGCGGATCTTGCTCCCCAGGCGGTTGAACACGCCCCCGTTGATCGGCCCGGCGGCGCCGTGCTGCGCGAGCAGCGGGCTCAGGTGGTGCTCGGTGTAGTCGCGCTCGCTGAGCTTGAGGATCGCCTTGCCGGTCCCCTCCGCGAGCCACACCACCGCCTGGTCGATGAGCGCCGGCGTCCACGCCACGCTCTCGAGCAGCCAGGGCGTCTTGATGCGGGTAAGCTCCGCAGCGGCCGCGAGGTCCAGATACACCGTCGCGTTCCCGTGCGCCTGGAGGTAGGTGGCCGCGACGTCCTGCGACACGTCGCCTTCCACCGCCCGTCGCACGATCTCGGCCTTGTGCTCGCCCGTGGCGATCAGCGCGATCTCACGGGCCTCGAGGATCGTGGACACCCCCAGCGTGATCGCTTCGCGCGGCACGTTGTCTTCGCCGAAGAAGTCGGCCGCCGCGTCCCGCCGGGTGACCGTGTCGAGCGTGACGAGTCGCGTGCGCGCGTGGGGCGACGAGCCGGGCTCGTTGAACCCGATGTGCCCGCTCTTCCCGATCCCGAGGAGCTGGAAGTCGATGCCCCCCGCCGCCGCGATCGCCTGCTCGTACGCCGCGCAGTACTCGGCGAGCGCCTCACGCGGCACGCTCCCGTCGGGAATGTGGACGTGCTCGGGCCGGATGTTCACGTGCGCGAACAGATTCTCCCACATGTAGCGCCGATAGCTGTGGGGGCTGTCCGGCGGCATCGGGTAGTACTCGTCGAGGTTGAACGTCACGACGCGCGCGAAATCCACCTCGCCCGCCCGGTGGCGGCGGATCAGCTCGCGATAGATCCCGAGGGGCGTGCTGCCCGTGGCGAGGCCGAGCACGCACCGCTCCCGCTCGGCGGTCGCGCGGGCGACGACCGCGACGATCCGGTCGGCGAGCCGCCGGGCGAGATCGTCGTGGTCGGGGACCGCGACGGTGCGGAGCCGCTCGCGATCGCGTGCGCCGGCGACGACGTGGCTGAGCTCCGCCGCGTCTCCCGTGACCTGGCCCTGCTGCTCGCTCGGGGGCAACATAGCTGCACGAAGAATACGTCCGGCCGGCGCGCCGGCAAAGCTATCCCCTCGCCGAGCCGGGGGGTGTCAAGCAAACGGCCGGCAGCCCGAGAACGACGGGCGCCGGCCGCTGTGCAGCTGTGCGATGCTCTCTCTTACTGCACGACCACCCGGCCCGTCATTTGGACCCCGTGCACGAGGCAGTCGTACGTGTAGGTCCCAGGCGAGGTGAACGTCACGGAGTAGCTCTTGCCCGCTCCGGTCATGATGCTGCTGTTGTTAAAGCTCGGGGACCCCGTCGATTCCACGCCGTGGGAGAGTGACCCGACCCATTCCCAAATGACCGCGGCGCCCGCCGGAATCGTATCGACCGCGGGGTTCTGGGATCCGTTGTGAACGCTCTTAAAGAAGACGTTGTTGTAGATGTCGCCGCCGACCTGCACCGCTAACGCGCCGGTTGCCGTGAACCCGACGGGGGAGCCGGCGAGTCCCGGTGTCCTCGCTGTGTCGGTCTGGGTACCGAGGGTTGGACCGAGCGTGCGCGTAGTGCTTGCCACGCCGTTCGAGCCGGTGGTCGTGTTCGTCGGGTTCACCGAGCCGCCCCCGACGCCCACGGACCAGGTGACCGGCACCATGGGCACCACGTTGCCGTGACTGTCGTGCACGATCACGCTATGCGGCGTGGGGAGAGCGGTGTTGATCATCCCCGTTTGGTTGTCGCCGCCGTTCTTAGCGATCTGGGTCGGAATGCCGGGCAGTGCCGTGGATGTGAGCGTGACGGGCGAGCCGATCAGGCCGGCGACCGTGGCTTGCACCGACTGCGCGCCCGCGGTGGACCCGAACTCGTGCGTCACGACGGCGATCCCGTTGATGTCGGTCACGCTGGTCGGCGTGGAGACCGCACCCCCGCCGACGGTGGCCGCCCAGTGCACCGACACACCCTGGACGGGATTGCTGTTCTGGTCCGTCGCGATCACTCGATACGGGTTCGGTAGGGTCGCGAGCACCGTGTCCGTCTGGCCGTCACCCGAGCCCGCTGGGGTCTTGGCGAGCTGAGTCGCGCCCTGGATCTGGGCCGTCGCGTTGAAGCTGACGGGCGAGCCGGTGAGGCCCGTCCTCGCGGCCGTCGCAGTCTGGGCGCCGGCGTTGGCCCCGAGGGTCCAGGTCGCCGTGGCGATGCCGTTCGCGTCGCTGTTGCTCTGCGGGGTGATCGACCCGCTGCCCGCCCCCGGCGTCCACGTGACCGTCACCGCCGCCACAGGGTTGTTGCTGGCGTCACGCACGATCACGGCGAGTGGCGTCGCGAGGGCCTGGCCGGCCGGGCCGACCTGATTGTCACCGTCGTTCGTGGGCGCCTTGGCGATCTGGGTCGGCGTCGGGCCGGGGCTGCCCCCGCCGCCGCCGCACGCGATGCTGATGATTGTCGTAGCGAGTGCCGCCAAGCGGGACCGACGGGAGAGCGCCATGCCGCACCTCCGGGTGTCGCGAGGAGAAACCCCATAATACCCCAGGCCGACCGCTCCGTTGCTTGACTGGGCGGCGGGGGCGTCGCATATGTAGTACGCGCCCCCCACTTTCAACGGATGCACCATCCGGACCGGCTCCCTTTGGCCGGCCGCCGGGTCGGAGTGTCCGCAGGGAGCCGCGGTGACGCGACCGGAGACGTACGCCGAGGGCAGGCGGGAAGTGCTGCGACAGGCGAGCCGGGCTCTCGGCGGCCTACCCGTGACGGTATGGGAGGTCTCGGCGCGCGCCGAGCCGGAGCCGCAGGCGACGAGCGACGCGGTACCCGCCCACCACGCGACCAACCTGGACGTCGATGCGACGCTGCGGCGCTGGCAGATCCCCATCGTCCAAGGGAGCCGCTGGATCGGCAGCCGGGCGGCGCCCGAGGGCGCCTGGGTTATCGCACCGGTGCGGCTGCGGCCGCCCGCGCCGCCGCCGGACGGGCGCGAGCGCCGCAGCCGCGAGCGGCTGACCCTGGAGCTCGCCGGTTTGTGCCTCGGCTTGCTCGACCGGCGCGAGCCGACGGAGGGCGCTCCCGCGCCCACCCGGCGCGCCGATCCCCTGCAGGACATGACCACGCTGCCGGGCATCATCGCCCACGAGCTGTCGAACCCTCTCACCGCCGCCCGCGCGGGGCTGCAACTGGTGATGGAGGCGGTGGGGCGCTGGACGGAGGTGGCGGCGGGACGGCGTCTGCAGCTGCTGGACGAGCTTGGGCAGGTGATCGAGGACATCGACCGGACGGTGAACTTCCTGCGGGCCGTCAAGGATCGGGCGCGGGGCACCCTGGCCCGCTCCGAGCGGTTCGACGCGGTGCGCGTAGTACGCTCCTGCTGCACTCTCGAAGCACGGGTCCTGAAGGAGAAGCGGATCCCCCTCGAGTTCGACTCCACCGTGGAGTGCGTCTATCTGCGGGGCGATCCGAACGCGCTGTACGATCTGCTCGTGAACCTGATCCGCAACGCGGCGGACGCGAGCATCGTGCGGCAGGCGCCGATCCGCGTGGGCCTCGCGCAGGACGTCAACACGCTCCATCTCACGGTCCGGGATGAAGGATCGGGCATTCGCGCGGAGGACCTTGAGCGCATTTTCGAACCGGGCTTCACGACCAAAGAGTTCGGCGAAGGGAGCGGCATGGGGCTCGTGGCGGTGCAGAGCGTCGTGCGGAACATGTTCGCCGGGAGCATCGCGGTGGACTCGAAGCTGGGCGCCGGGACGACCATGAGCGTGAGGCTCCCGATCCCGCCGCAGCGTTCCGTGGATCAGCGCTCGGAGACCGAGGCCGCGCCCTAACGATTCGCCCCGTCCGCGCGTAGCGAAGGGGTACCCTCTCCCTGCAAGCGAGGACCTCCCCGTGAATCGGATCCGTTGCGTGACGGCCGGTGCCGCGCTGGCCCTGCTCCTCTCCCGTGCCGCCCCCGCCCAAGAGCTCACCGTGGACACGGCGGGCGCCGGCGCGCTCATCGATCAGGCGCTCACCCACTCGGAGGTGATGCAGAACCTCGCGCACCTGTCCGACGTCATCGGGCCGCGCCTCACCGGCTCGCCCGCCGCTCGCGCGGCAAACGACTGGACGCTGGAGCGCTTCCGGGCCTACGGCCTCGACGCGCACCTCGAGGCGTGGCGGTTCGGCGGCACCTGGACGCGGGGCCCGATGTGGGCCCGGCTGATCGCGCCGCGGCCGCATGCCCTGACGGCGGCGAGCTGGGCCTGGGCGCCCGGGACGGGCGGTCGCCCCGTGCGGGGGCCGGTGGTCCGGATCGACGCGACGACCCCCGACAGCTTTGCGGCATCCCGCGGCAAGGTCCGCGGATCGTGGGTCATGCTGCGGCCACCGACGTTCGTGTGGAACAACGACGGCCCGCCCATGACCGCCGCCGATTCCCAGCACCAGCGGGACTTCTTCCGCAACGTGTTCGCGCCGTTCCGCGACGCGGATTCGACCACGCGGGCGCGGATGCAGCAGTTCGGCAACGACCTCCCCTACCTGCTGCGCCGCGCGGGCGCGCTCGGCATCGTGCTCGACGCGGGGAAGGAGCACGCCCTCCTCAACATGAGCGGCTCGCCGAACCGCGTGCTGCCGCTGCCCCAGATCGTGGTGGCGCACCAGGACTACGCGCTGTTCGACCGCCTGCTCGCCTCCGGCGTCACGCCGCGGCTCGAGGTGAGCGTCCAGAACACGCTGACCACGGACTCGGTCTCCCAGTGGAACACCATCGCCGAGATCCGCGGCATGGAGCACCCGGGCGAGGTCGTCATCGTCGGCGCGCACCTCGATTCCTGGGACTTGGGGACCGGCACGACCGACAACGGCACGGGCGCGATGTGCACCCTCGAGGCGGCGCGCGTGATCGCGCAGTCGGGGCTGAAGCCCAAGCGGACCATCCGGTTCATACTCTTCACCGGAGAAGAAGAGGGGCTGATCGGCTCGCACAAGTACGCCGAGGCGCACGCCGGCGAAGCCGACTCGATCCAGGCCGTCATCGTGCTCGACAACGGTACGGGCGCGATCACGGGACAAGCGCTGCAGGGTCGCACCGACCTGGAGGGCCTGTGGCGCGCGATTCTCGCGCCGGTGGGGCGGCTGGGCGCCGACTCGGTCGTGAACCGCAACAAAGGCGGCACCGACCATCTGTCGTTTCTGCCCTACGGCGTGCCCGGGTTCAACTTCAACCAGATCGAGCGGGGGTATAACCACACGCACCACTCGCAGTCCGACACGTACGAAATGGCGCTCCCCGGCGACCTGATGCAGGCCGCTGCGGTCATGGCGGTGTCGGCCTACGAGCTTGCGAATCTGCCGGGGATGATCCCGCGCGGCGAGAAGTCCTCGCCGCAACCGGTGCAGGCGGTGAAGGTCAGCGACAGCTTGCTGGTGAGAAAGACGAGATAACGTGACGCCTCAAGCCTCCCGCAGCAGGTCTTGCAGATCCAGCGGCTCCGTTCGCATGGCGAGCGTCCCGTCGGGCGCGCGCGGCCACTCGCTCGCCGGACGGTCGCGGTACAGCTCGACGCCGTTGCCGTCCGGGTCGCGCAGGTAGATCGCCTCGCTCACGCCGTGGTCGGCCGCACCTTCGAGCGGCACCCCCGCCTCGAGCACGCGCTGCAGCGCCGTCGCCAGCGCCCGCCGGTCGGGATAGAGGATCGCGAAATGGTACAGGCCGGTCGTCCCTGGTGCGGGCTGCGGGGCGCCGCGCCCCGCCCAGGTGTTCAGTCCGATATGATGGTGGTAGCCGCCAGCCGCCAGGAACACGGCGTCCCGGCCGTATGTCGTGGTCACCTCGAAGCCCAGGACGTCGCGGTAGAAGCGGAGGGCGCGGTCCAGGTCCGACACGGTCAAATGGACGTGGCCGATACGGGTTTTCGGATCGATCATGTTGCGGATCTCGGATTGTGGATTGCGGATTGGACCGAACAGACGCGATTCCGCAATCCGCAATCGGCAATCCGCAATTAGATTTGACCGGATGAACGCCACCCCCCGTATTCCGGTTCCAGTGAATGAGCCGGTGCTCAGCTATGCCCCCGGCTCGCCCGAGCGCGCCGAGCTCAAGCGGACCGTCAAGGACCTGTCCTCGCGCCAGATCGAGATCCCCCTCGTCATCGGTGGCAAGGAGGTGCGGACGGGGAAGACGGTGGACGTGGTGATGCCGCACTGTCACCGCCACGTGCTCGCGAAGGTGCACCAGGCAGGGGCGGCGGAGGTGGAGGCGGCGATCGCCGCGGCGCGCGCGGCCTGGCGCGAGTGGGCGACGTGGGGCCTGGAGCAGCGCGCCGCCGTGTTCCTCAAGGCGGCCGATCTGCTCGCGACCCGCTACCGGCCGATCGTCAACGCCGCCACGATGCTCGGGCAGTCGAAGACGGCGCATCAGGCGGAGATCGACGCCGCGTGCGAGCTGATCGATTTCTTTCGCTTCAACGTGCACTACGCCGAGCGCCTCTACACCGAGCAGCCGCTGTCGACGCCCGGGGTCTGGAACTACATGGACTACCGGCCGCTCGAGGGCTTCGTCTACGCGATCACGCCGTTCAACTTCACGTCCATCGGCGGCAACCTCCCCACGTCTCCGGCGATTATGGGCAACACCGTCGTGTGGAAGCCGGCGGCCGCGGCCGTCCTATCCAACTATTTCGTCATGAAGCTGCTCGAGGACGCGGGGCTGCCGCCGGGCGTCGTGAACTTCGTGCCCGGTCCCGCGGCGCGGGTCTCGGAGCGGGTCGTGGCGGACCGCGCGTTCGCCGGGATCCACTTCACCGGCTCGACCGAGGTGTTCCAGGCGCTGTGGCAGCAGGTGTCCGCGAACCTGACGTCCTACGCGGGCTACCCGCGGCTCGTGGGGGAGACCGGCGGCAAGGATTTCATCGTCGCGCACCCGAGCGCCGACGTCGACGCGCTCGCGACGGCGCTGGTGCGCGGCGCCTACGAGTACCAGGGACAGAAGTGCAGCGCGGCGTCGCGCGCCTATGTCCCGGACGGCCTCTGGGCCCGCCTGCGCGCGCGCGTGCTCGAGATGCTGGCGGAGGTGAAGGTGGGCGACCCGGCGGACTTCCGGAACTTCATGGGCGCGGTGATCGACCGGAAGGCCTTCGACAAGATCAGGGGCTACCTGGAAGCGGCGCAGCGAGCGCCCGGCGTGACGCTCTTGTTCGGCGGCGGCGCGAGCGACGCGGACGGCTACTTCATCGAGCCGACCCTCATTCAGACGGAGGACCCCCGCTACCGCACCATGTGCGAGGAGATCTTCGGGCCGGTGCTGTCGCTGTACGTGTATCCCGAGGCCCGGTGGACCGAGACCCTGCACCTCGTGGACGAGACATCGCCGTACGCGCTCACCGGCGCGATCTTCGCGCAGGACCGGCGCGCGGTCACAGAGGCCCAGAGCGCGTTGCGGTTCGCCGCCGGCAACTTCTACGTGAACGACAAGCCGACCGGCGCCGTCGTGGGGCAGCAGCCATTCGGCGGAGCGCGCGCCAGCGGCACCGACGACAAGGCGGGAAGCCTGCTCAACCTGATCCGCTGGGTCAGCCCCCAGGCGGTGAAGGAAACCTTCGTCCCGCCGCGGAGCTTCTCCTACCCGTTCATGGCCGAGTCGTGAGCCGCGGCGGCGCACGCCCGCCCATCCTGGTGCTGGTGATGGGCGGCGCCTTCGCGCTGCTTGTGATCTCGCTCCTCGTCGGGTCCCTCACCCAGCCGGAGCTCCCGCCCTACACGCCGACCGCGCTCGCGCCCCTGCGGGTCGGAGACTCCCTCGTGGGCCCCGCGACCTACACGCTCGATGCGTCCGCGACCGAGCAGTGGCGCTACTTCGATTTCGCCCGCAACTCGGCGGTCGACTCGGGGCCGTGGGACCTGGCGTTCCGGCGGTTTCACGTGATCGCGGCGGCGGGCGGCGGGATCGTCGACCTGGGCGTCGTGCCGTTCGATTCGGTGCGCGAGCTTCCCGTCGGGGGGTACCTGCCCAATAGCCCCGGGCCCGACACCACCAACCCGGGCGTCGGCAAGTGGTACGACTACAGCATGCTCAGTCACCTGCTCACGTCCCGGCACCACGTGTATGGAGTGCGGACCGCGACGGGACGCTACGCGAAGCTCGAGTTGCTCGCCTACTATTGCCGCAAAGCCGGCACCGCGTGCATCACGTTTCGCTACGCTTACCAGGGAAACGGCACCGCGCGCGTCGCCCGCTGACTCGAGACCGCTTTCACTAAGGAAAGAGCCCCCGGTCGGAGCGCGACCGGGGGCTCAGGTTGTCGGCTTCTGTTCGGCTTACTTGGGCGGCAGGATCTTGAACATCCCGGTGCCGCACACTGGGCATACGCCCTTCAAGGCGGGCCGGCCGTTCGCCATCTTCACCTGCTGCGCGTTGGAGATCTTGCGCTTGGCCTTGCACTTCACACAGTACCCTTCGTCCGCGGCCATCGGGCTCTTTCCACCCTTCGCCATTTGGCTCCTCCGTTCGGGGGCAGGGGGGCAGGGGGCAGGAACGGTGACAACATAATACCCCCCGCTTACGCCGTGGGAGCCGGGCCGGCCGGGGGGGCCGGGGGGGTGTCGCAAAACCCGATCCGTTTGTGAGTTCCGTCACAAAACGGTTTGGTCGCCGAGCCCCCACAACGGCACAGGACAACGACTTCCGCCGGTCGCCCGTCCTTTCGGGGGGGCACCGGCAGCTCCCGTCCGTCGACCGTCACGATCCGGACGGGCCCCTGAACGACGAGCGGTCCGTTGGGTTTCGGGGTGATGGTGATGGCGTCGCTCATGCCTCTAATAATAGCCTCCCTCCCCCCTTGAAAGCCGCTTGAGGCCCCGATCGCAGCGTGCTCTCTCACGTCCTGCTCGGGGGGAAGCATGCGGGCGCTCGGCTTCGGTCTCATCGTCGTCACCGGGTTGGCTTGTGCCGCCCCATGCTCCGCGGTCGCGCAGCAGGCGACGTCGTTCGACGCCGGGGTGCTGGGGGCGGCGAACCCGTTCCAGCCGAACGCGGCCCTCGGGCAGGTCGGCCTGCGCGTCGCGACGGTGCGACCGCAGACGGTCGGGGTCGACTTCGCGCTCGCGACCCTCCCAGTCGCCGCGGCGTACGGCGTCCTGGTGCTCGGTGCCGACCTCGACGCGAGCTGGACGGTCGCGCTGAGCGACGGCGTGCGCTTGATGCCGCGGGGCGGCGTGAGCAGCGCGTTCGGCGTGGCCCTCGATGGGGACGGCGGTGCCGGCGCGGTAGTGGGCTACAACGCCGGCATCGGCCTGCTGCAGCGCACCAGTCCCACGACGGCGGTGCGCTTGGACTACACCTACCGTCGGTTGGTGATCGACCAGGAGCGCCTGCCGCTGTCGAGCCTCACGATTGGTTTCGTCTGGATGCATTGACGGGAACGGGCGGGGGCGGCGCAGGGTATCTTCCAGCCGCCCCCATGCGTACGCTGTCGTCGCTCTTCCTCGGGCTCTCCACCGTCGCCTGCGTCTCCGAGCACGGGCCACTCACCAATCGCATGGCGCAGTCGGCGACGCCGTACCTGGCGCGCGCCGCGCGCCAGCCCGTGAGCTGGCAGCCGTGGGGGCGCGATGCGTTCGCGCTCGCGGCCCGGCTCGATCGGCCGATTCTCCTGTACGTCGGCGCCGACGACTGCCGCTGGTGCGGCGTCATGGATCGCGAGGTGTACGGCGATCCCGGGCTCGGCGCCATGATCGATTCGTTGTTCGTCCCTGTGCGGGTGGACCGCGACGAGCGGCCCGACGTCGCGGACCGCTACGCCGCGGCGGTGCGCCTACTCGCCGGGCTGGGCGGCTATCCCATCACCGCGTTCCTCACGCCCGACGGCTCGGCCTTCTTCGGCGGCACCTACTTCCCCCTCGACGACCCGGTGACGGGGCGGGGACTGCGCCAGCTCCTCCCCGAAGTGGCCAAGACCTACCGCGAGCAGCGCGCCTCCGTCGTGCAGCGCGCGGCCCTGGTGCGGCAGCTGTCGCTCAGCCGCGGCGGCTTCCCGCACGGCGTGTTGCAGCCGGCCGCGGTGCGGCTCCAGATCGAGGCGGTCCGTGCGGCGCTCGCGGCGGCGGGCCGAACCCGTGCGTCCCTCGGCTTGGTGCAGGCGCGGGCGGCGGGGCTGATGCTCGCCACGTACGCCCGCACCGGGGACCCGAGCTACCTCGCGCCCGCGCGTGTCGTGCTCGACGTGCTGGTCGACTCTGCCGACGCCGCGCTGGCGGAGAGCACGCGCGATGACCCACCGGGGCTGGTGCGCGCCGCGCTGCTCGGTGACCTCGCGTCGGGCTGGGCGGCGACGGGGGACCTCCGGTACCTGGGGGAAGCGCAGCACCTGGTCCGGCGTCTGGCGGGCGAGGTGGGCCGGACCGAAGATCGCGCGGTTTTCGCGGATCGCGAGGCCTACGTCATCGGCGCGATCTTGGACGCGGCGCCCGCGGTGGGCGATTCGGCGGCGGCGACGCGCGCGCGGGCCGCGCTCGACACCCTGCTCAAGCGGGCGTATGCCCGGGGGCGCGGGGTGCGGCACGTCGCGGGCGCCGGCGGCCCCGTGCGCCCCCTGCTCCAGGACCAGACGCAGGTGGCGTGGGCCTGCCTCGCCGCCTACGACGCATCGCTCTCGAACCGACGCTACCTCGCGATCGCCGAGGACCTCGTCGCCGTGTTGGAGCGCGACTTCAGCGATTCCACGGGGGGCGGCTACTTCGACGTCGCCGCATCCGATCCCGCCGCGCCCGCGCTGGCGGACCGCGCCAAGCCGGTGCTGGACGAGCTCCTCCCCGGGGCCAACGCGTGGCTGGCCCGGGTCCTGTTGCGCCTCGCCGAGGCGACGCAGGACGCGCGCTACCGGCGGCGCGCCGAAGCGACGCTTGAAGCGTTCGCGGGCGCCGTGGCGGGCGAAGCGATGCGGGCGTCGACCTACCTCGCGGCCGCGCAGCACGCCCTGGCGGCGCGCTAGGCTCCTTCCCCCTGGCGCCCCGCACCACCGCAGTGGTAGCGTGACGCCCTAATCTCCATGCAGGTCATATGGGTGTGAGGGGAGACCCCTCCGACGCGGAGGTGGTAGCCCGGGTGCTCGGCGGTGATCGCGAGGTGTTCGGCCTCGTGATTCGTCGCTACGAGACGGGGCTCGTGCGGTTCGCCACGCGGATGCTGGGAAGCAGCGATGCCGCCGCCGATGCGGTGGCGGAGAGCTTCGTGCGGGCGTACCGCCATCTGGCGAGCTGTCGCGATCCGGCGCGGTTGCGCACGTGGCTGTATCGCATCGTCGCAAACCGGTGCAAGAGCCACTTGGCCCGACGACCGATCGCCGACGTCCCGCTCGACGACGCTCCGCCGGTGGCCGATCCGGCGGACTCCCACGGAGCGTTGGAGCGCGCCGAGCAGCTGGCGCTCGTGGAGCGGGCGCTGGCGCAGCTGTCTCCCGAGAAGCGGGAGGCATTTGTGCTGAAGCACGTGGAGGGGCTGAGCTATCAGGAGATGGCCGCCGTGACGGGCGAGCGCATCCCGACGCTCAAGATGCGCGTGCATCGCGCGCGCGAAGCACTGTTGCACGTATTGGAGGACCACGCATGAACCCGATTGATCCGAGGATCCATCAGGCGCTCGACGGCGAGATCGCCCGGGGCAACCTGCCGGCGGACCTGCGGCGCGCGGTGGAGCGCCTGGACGCCGCGGCGGAGCTCCTCGCCGCGGCCGCGCCGGCCGCCGGCCTCGAATCGCGGGTGATGGCGGGCATCCGGCGGCCGCTGCCGTCGCGCGCGCGCCGGCTGGTGCGCTGGTTGTCGACGCCGCAGACTGTGATGGTCCGCATCCGCCCCGCCTGGAGCCTCGCCCTGGCGGCGGCGGTGACGCTGCTGGCGCTGGTCCCCCTGGGGGACCGGTGGGGCGGCCCGATGCTGGGCGAGCACGAAGGTATCGCCCAGTTCGTCGGCCGCTTCCCGGGCGCCCGTTCGGTGCACGTCGTGGGATCGTTCAACGATTGGCGCACCGGCACGATCGCGCTCGAGGGCCCTGACCACGACGGCGTGTGGCGCGGCGCCCTCGTCCTCCCCGCCGGCACGTACGAGTACATGTTCGTGGTGGACGGGGAGCGCTGGATCCCGGACCACCTGGCGGAGCGCGAGGTGGCGGACAACTTCGGCCGGGAAAACTCGATCGTGATCGTGCGAGCCGTCAGGCGATGAGGCTGGTCCTCCTCGTCCCCGCGCTCCTCGCCGCGCCGCTCGCCGCGCAGTCGGTGCGCGATCGGCTCGAGGGCCGCGTGCCCGCGGAGGCGATCGCCACCATCGACTCGCTGGTCCAGGTCGCGGCACAGGACAGCCTGCCTACCGAGCCGCTGGTGCAGAAGGCGCTCGAAGGCGGGGCCAAGCACGTGGCGGCGCCGCGGGTCGTCGCCGCAGTGCAGGTCGGCCTCACCCAGCTGCGCGACGGCCGCGACCTCCTCGTCCGGGCCGGTGACCTACCGCCGGTCACGCCGGGCGAGGTCACGACGGTGGTGTGGGCGCTGCGACGCGGCCTCCCCGCCGCCGTGGTCGGGCGGATCGTCGCGGCGCTGCCACGTCCGCCGCGGGCCGCCGCGATGCACGCGGTCGCCGATCTCGTGGCGCATCGCTTCGACCCCGATTCCGGCACCGCGCTGATCATCGACGCTATTCACCAGGGGCTGCGCGAGGGCCGGCTGCTCGACGTGTCCACGGCGGCGATCCAGGAGCTGCAGCGCGGTCGCACGCATGCGGAGGCGCTCGCTGTGGTGCGCCAGGAGCTGCCCAACGTCCCGGCCGCCCCGAGGCCAACGCGTGCGGCAGTGGTGCGAGCGCGACGGCCGCCCGGCCAACAGCCGCCATGACGGTGATCGTTTCACGCTGCAACGCATCGAGCCCGCGTGACGCGCGGGGGACGTCGCGGGTCTCAACCGTGAAGCGGGCCAGGGTGGTCCGCCCTATCCCTCCTGGAGGTATCACGACATGATTCGTCGCACGCTCCTCGCGCTGGCGCTCCTCGCCGCTCCCGCCATCGTGGTGGCGCAGCAGCCGTCCCCGATGCAGGGTCAGGCGCCCGCGGCTGACACTTCGAAGGCGAAGACGGCGGCCAAGAAGGGGGCCAAGAAGCACGGGAAGAAGCCCGCCGCCAAGCCCGCGGCGGCCAAGGACACCAGCAAGTCCAAGATGTAAGGCGCGGCTACGAGGTGTAGTCGGCGTTGATCCGGACGTAATCCGGCGTCAGATCGCAGGTCCACACCACCGCCTCCGCGCGACCGAGTCCAAGGTCGATGCGGAGGCGGATGGTCTTTTGCTGGAAGATGGCGCGGGCGCGCGCCGCGTCGGGATGGGCGGTGGCGCCGCCCGCGGCCAGGGTGAGCCACTCACCGTCCTCCGCGGCCTCCAGGGTGAGGCGGTCGACCGCGAGCGCCACGCCGGCCGCGCCGGCGGCCGCGAGGATCCGCCCCCAGTTCGGGTCGGCGCCGTAGATCGCGGTCTTGACGAGTGTGGAGCGGGCGATGGCGCGGCCCACGTCGCGCGCCGACGCCTCGCTCACGGCGCCCACGACCTGGATCTCTACCAGCTTCGACGCGCCCTCGCCGTCCGTCACGATCGCGAGGGCGAGCGTGCGGGCGACCGCGAGCACGGCGTCTTCGAACTGTCGGGCCAACGCGCCGTCGCGCGCCGGGTCGATTCCCGCGGCCCCGTTGGCGAGCAGCAGCGCGGTGTCATTCGTGCTGGTGTCGCCGTCGACCGAAATGGCGTTGAAGGTGCGGTCGACCACGCGCCGGAACACCGGCTGGAGCAGCGCGGGCTCACCGACGGCGTCGGTGGTGAGCACGGCGAGCAGCGTGGCCATGTCGGGGTGGATCATCCCGGCGCCCTTCGCGATCCCTCCGACCGTGATCATCCCCGCCGGCGTCTCGAAGCGGACGGCATGGTGCTTGGGTCGCGTGTCCGTCGTCATGATGGCCCGGGCGGCGTCCACGCCACCCTCGGCGGTGAGGCCGGCGGCGGCGGTGCGCAGGCCCTCCGCGATCTGCGCGACGGGCAGGGGCACACCGATCACGCCGGTCGAGAGCACGAGCGCGGTGCGGGGCGGGAGACCGGCCGCCTGCTCGGCGGCCTGGGCCATGGCGCGCGCCGCCGCGAGCCCGTCGGCCCCGGTGCAGGCGTTGGCGATCCTGGCGTTCATCGCCACCGCGCGCATCCGGCCCGGTCGCTCGGACAATAGATCCGCGTCGTAGACGACGGGCGCCGCGCGCAGCGCGTTCTTCGTGAACACGCCCGCCGTGGCGCAACTCGTGCTGCTCACGAGCAGCGCGACGTCGGGCGTCCCGTCGGTCTTGAGGCCGGCGTGCGCGGCGGCGGCGGTGAAGCCGCGCGGCGACGTGACGGAGCCGTTCGGGATCTCGGGGATCGCGGAGGACATCGGCGGGGAAGATAGCCCGCGGCCGTCGCTTGTGTAACCGCCCGGGGTTTCTTATCATAGCACAACCTTCCCCGGAGGCCCGTTCGATGTCGGAACCGTTCCTGAGCTCCGACGACTACGACGAACGTGCACATCGACTCTACAACGAAGGACAATACGACGAAGCGATCGAGACCCTGCGCCAAGGCCTGGGCCTCTATCCGCATGCCGTCGAGCTGCATGTCGGTATGGGGTACGCGCGCCTCGCGCGCGAGGAGTACCTCTGGGCGCGCCGCGCCTTCGAGGAGGCCGTGGGGCTCGACCCGGAGCACGAGGACGCCCTGGCCGGGCTCGGCGAAGCGCTGCTCAAGTTCGGCGACCGCGCCGGCGCCGTGGCGTGCTTCGACCGCATCCTCGCGCTCGGTTTCCGCGAAGACCACGACTTGATGCTACAGGTCGGGCGGGCGCTGTTCCGCGAGGGCGTGCTCGACCAGGCACGGCGGTTCTTCGAAGTCGCAATTACCGTGCATCCCGACTCGGCGGAGGCGGCCGCGTGTGTGGGTTACGCCGCCCACCGCCTCAGTGACGGAGGGGGCGCGCTGCACTGGCTGCGGCGCGCGCTCGAGCTCGACGCCGCCCACGCCGAGGCGCGCATCTACCTCGCCAACCTGCTGTACGACCGGGGTGAGTACGAGGCGGCCCTGTTCCACCTCCAGCGGACCGAGCCCGCGGACCACTTCGACGGGCTCGCCATCTGGCGGCTCGTCGAGCTCAAGCGGAGCGTGTACCACCTGTCCGAGGGCGACCCCGAGCTCGTGCCCTGGCACCGGCGCCTGGATGAGCTCTCGGCCGACGCGGGACCGGAAGACCTGCTGCTCGCCGAGCTCGAAGCGATGGGGCCAAACGGCCAGATGCGCGATCCCCGTCAGCTCGAGCTCTTCGGCACGCTCCTCACCCAGCTGCAGGGGATGAAGGCCCGCTCGGTTCCGGCGGAGATCCACCGGGTGAGCATGCTCACCGGGGCGACCTACGTCGGCACGTGGGAGGAGATCGTCCGGCAAATGAAGAACGACGCCGCGGAGTGGGGGGGGGCCCGCGGGTCGCTCGAGCAATACATGGCGGCCGTGGCGCGCCGCGGTCGCAAGGAGACCGGCGTCGCCATCCCCGCGACGGACCCGGAGAGCTTCATCCGGGGGAGCGCGGACGCGGGGTTGCTGAGAATTCTGCACTAAGACGCGGACGACCAGGTCTCCCGGAGCGATTGCGTATTTTTGTCGCGCGGGGAGACCTGGTCGTCCGCTGTCTAGGTGCCGTGCTTCAGCTTCACCGCCACCGACAGCGGGCCGTCCCCCAGCGCGACCAGCGTCAGCGCGCCCGCGAACAGTAGACCTTCCAGCTCGAAGTTGCCGTGGCGCGGAAGCTGCACGGCGAGGATCGCCACCAGCATCTCGACGGCCATGCACGCTGCCCAGAAGCGCGTGTAGAAGCCGGCCACGACGCACAGCGCCCCGACGGTCTCGACGGCGATGAGGATCACCGCCCAGAAGCTGGCGAACGGGAAGCCGATCCCGTGTAGGAAGCCGGCGACCGCGGGAACGCCGTTGTGGAACTTCGCCAGCCCGTGCTCGAAAAACACGAACCCCACCGCTAGGCGCATGAAGAAGGCCGCGTAGGGGGTGAGTCGGTTCATGACGCCTCCGGAGGGGTGGTTTGGGTGACGGGGCCACGTCGGCGGGCATCGGTCCGCACCTCGCGGGCGCCGAGCCGCTTGACGATCACGTCGAGGCCGCGCTGCGGGAGCGCGCCACCGAGGCCCGCGACGTCCGCGAAGCAGAGCCCGGCCTCGGGAAGCCCGTGGAGCACGACGAGCCCGCCGTGGCACAGCAGGGCCGCCGACACGCCGCGTGGCCCAGTCTTGACGACGGGCGGGCTCGCGGGGTTCAAGGCCGCGGCGTTCGCGGCGGCGAGCAGTAGCCCGGCCAGACCCTGAGGATCGGTGAACCGGTTCGCTGGAACGCCGGCGAGGTCGGCGAAGACGTGCTCGAACGTCACGACGGGCAGAGGTTGTCGTTCTGCACGAGCGGCGCGACGAAGGTCCCGTGAATCGTCTCGATCCCGAGCGAGTCGTAGTACAGATCGGTCCGACGCGCCGTGAACACAAAGCGGCCACCGATCACGGCGCCCCCCGAGACCGGCTGGTAGCGAAGGGACAGGTATCCCGTCGAGTCCGTCGTGCCGAAGGGGGGGTACACCAGGTTGGAGTACGCGCGGATCCCCGGGATCGGCAGCACGCTCGACCACAGGCCCCAGGGACGCAGCGGGTTGCAGATCGCGTTGAGCGTGCCGAGCGACACGGACGCTTCCTGCGGATTCATCGAGTCGATCGCGACCGTCTGCGTGGTGATCACGGAGTCGGGCAGAGTGATCATCAGCCGCTCGTAGAAGGTCGAGTCGGCGGAGATCAGCGAATCCGTGAGCCGGAAGGCGTGCTTGCGGTCGGTCCTGGAGTAGTTCATGGCGTACGCTGCGCCGCCCTCATGTCGGATAGCGGTGCCGACTACGGTCATGAAAAACTGGCCGCCTCCGGTCGCTGACGGGACCGTCACCCACACGGCGCCGGTGTCCGCTACCGGGGTAGTTCCGTTGCTGACGTGAGCGACGTAGCGAATCGGGGCGGCTGTGGTGGGCTGCGCGGTCACCAACCCGGTCGCGGTGTCAATCGCGTAAACCGCCGGACTTGGCGATGGGTCGAACCACACGGTGTCCGAGGCCAGCGCGTCTTTCTTCTGGATCGCGAGCGGGATCGTGAACGTGTCCCCCGGCATGAGAAACACCGTGTCCATCAGGAGCGTCAGGTCGAGCGGGCGCGACACGATGACGAGCGCGCGTCCGCTATCCCCTGCCGCGTCGTGGGCCGTGATGATCGCCGCGCCCTTGCTCACGCCGTGGATCTCGCCGGTCGTCGCGTTGATCGTAGCCACCGACGTCGGGTTGATGGTCCACGTGATGGGCCCCGGGTTCGCAAGGTTTCCGTTTGCGTCCCATAGCGTGTCCACTCGGGGCGGGAGCAAGTCTCCTACGAACACCGAGTCGAGGATCGGATACAACCGGAGGACGGGGCGAAGCGGGTTCGAAGGCGACAAGTCGCACGCCCCGATGGCGGCGGCGGCGACTGTGAGCGCGAACAGGTGTGGTCTCATCGTGGCTCGGTGGTGGTGCCTAAAGTGTAAGACGGCCCGGCCAGGAGTGGCCAGCGCAGGCAAGTATCCCAGTGGAACACCGCTGCCGGAAAAGCGGTCCGGGGGGGGCGGGGGGCGGGGGGCGAGGGCCCTTAGAACATCGACATCGCCAGGAACGACCGGAGATTGTCATTCGTCACCCGCAGCCGGGCCGACAGCAGCCGCACGACGGACCAGAGCACCTTGTAGGCGACGTCCCGGTTGAAGTCGAGCAGCAGCTCGAAGTCGGAGCGCGCGATGGTGAGCAGCGTGCACGCGGTGTTGGCGATGGCGTCGGTGGACCGCTCCGAGCGGTCGAAGATCGCCATCTCGCCGAAGCACGCGCCGGGCTTCAGCACCGCGAGGGCTTCTTCGCCCGACCCGGGGATCGTGCGGGAAATCCTGACCTCGCCGTCCAGGATCAGGAACAACCGGTTGCCGGGCTCCCCTTCCTTGAACACGTACTGCGCGACGGCGAACTTCTGCTCCCGGCACACTTCTGCGACCCGGGCCAGCTCTCCGTCGTCGAGGTCTTGGAAGATGGCGGCCTGCTTGAGCAGATTGAGATCCACGCGACGAAGCTACGACGCACGCGAGGGAGGGGCAAGTGAAACCGTGGGTGACGTGGGCGGATCTGCTTACGGCGCTTCGGGTTCCTCTGGCCGTGGCGTTCCCGTTCGTGCCCTCGCCCGCGTGGCGGCTGGCGCTCGTGGCCGGGGCCGCCGCGTCCGACTTCTTCGACGGGATGCTGGCGCGGCGCTTCGGCAGCTCGCGCGTGGGCGCCGTGCTGGATCCCATCGCCGACAAGCTGTTCATGGCCGCCGCGTTCCTCACCGTGGCGCGGTCGGGCTTGCTGCATCCGCTGGAAATCGTCGCCGTGCTGGCGCGGGACATTGTCGCGGCGCTGGGGTACGCGGGGTCGTGGCTGCTACGGCGCCCGACGGCGCTGCCCGCTCGGGCCGGCGGCAAGGTCGTGACCGTGCTACAACTGCTGACCCTGGCGGCGTGCATCACCGCGTCGCCGCTAGCGCGGCGACTCGCCTGGGCCACGGCGGGGGTCGGACTGTACGCGATTTGGGACTACGGCCGCGCGGCCGCGCGGAGTCGGGCGCAGCGGGCGCACGGGAGACGGGGGGCGCAACGCCAAATCGGAGGGGCGTGATGCGGAGCGCGTGCACGACGACGCTGCTCGCGATGCTGGTCGCGGCGACGCCGCTCGGAGCCCAGGAGTTCCACCCGCCGGCCGTGCGGCGCCCCAGCGACCAGGGCACCCGCCTCGGGCTCTTCGGGTTCGGTGTGCGCAGTGGGGTCGACCTGCGGGGGAACACCCAGTTCGTGCTCGGTGTCACGCTCGATGCCGGCAACCTGATCAGCAGCCGTCTCCGCCTTCGGCCCTCGGGGGAGATCGGCGTCTTCAACGGCTGGGAGAGTTACGTCGGCAGCTTCGAAGCCCTCTACCGCTTTACGAGCGACGACCAAGCGGCCACGCCGTACGCCGGCGGGGGATTGAGCATCGCGGGACGCGACCACTGCGGCAACTACCCTGACTGTCCCGCCCTCTGGATCAACGCGGTCGTCGGCGTCGAGATCCATTACCGCTCCACCTTCAACTGGTTGCTCGAGTACCACCCGATGGACACGTTTCAGCACAACCGCCTGTACGCGGGACTCACGACGCGACGGGGGAGTTGAGCGTGGGCGGGGGGGGGGACGTGCGCGAGATCACCATGCGGTGGCGCGAGCAGCTGCTGTTCGAGGGCGGCGCACCGGGGCGCCCCCTCGTTGTGGTAGACGGCGACGGCGCCGCCGCTACGTCACCCGTGGAGCTGCTGCTCCTCGCGGCGGCGACCTGCTCTGCGGCGGACGTCGTCGTGATCCTGCGGAAACAGCGGGTCGGGCTGCGCTCGCTCGACGTGCTCGCGCGGGGCACGCGCCGCGAGATGGAGCCGCGCCGCTACACGGCGCTGCACATGGTGTTCACCGTGTCGGGCGAGGGGGCGGACGAGGCCAAGGCGCGGCGCGCCATCGATCTCTCGCTTGAGAAGTACTGCTCGGTGGTAGCCTCCCTCGCCCCCGATATCCGCGTCACCTACGACGTCGCGCTGCGCTAGCTCGCTCGCGGGGGCCGCTGCGCTCGCGCTCGCGGCGGCGGGTCCGGCGCAGCCTCAGGCACGGACGGGGGGCGGGGGCGGGGGCGGGGGCGCCCTGGTGGTGACCGAAGCGGGCGCGGGCGCGATGGTGGTGCTGGCGCGTCGCGGCTTCTGGGGTCCGGAGCTGAGCCTGGCGCGGCGGCCGGGTGGCGAAGGGCGGTTCGCGCTCAGCGCGGCAGGCGGTGACTACGACGGCGTGGTGGGGATGCGCGTGCAGGCGACGGCGCAACTGCTGCTCCGGCCCGGCGACCGCACCGGACTCGGACCCTATGCGGGGCTGGGGCTCGCGTTCGTCGGGGCGGAGGCGGCGCACGGCGCCGGGTACCTCACGGCAGTGCTCGGCGTCGAGGCCGCGCCGGGACGCGTGGCGGGGTGGTACGCGGAACTGGGCCTCGGCGGCGGCGTGCGGCTGGCGGTGGGGCGCCGCTGGCGGCGGTTCCCGCGGTGGTGGTAGGCGTGCCGGCTCAGGCCCCCGCGCCCACCGTCGCGTTCCGCCCCATGACAGGACGGCAGTACCGCTCGCCCAGGACGCGCAGCTCGGCGAGCTGCGGCTCGTCCAGCTCTTCGTAACGGTCGGCCAGATACAGCATCGTGTCGTCGAACCATTCCTTCTGGTGCTCTGCGCTGGCTTCCAGCACGCCGCATCGCAGGATGTGGGAGAACAATTCGTCGCGGGCTTGTTCGAATGCGGTGGGGGTGGACGGGCGTCGGGGTTCCGAACGTTTCTTGGCCATGCGCAGGGCGCTCCTCTCTTCTCGAACTGGCGGTGTGGGCGCGGGGAAATCGGCGCCGCAATGTAATAAGCGCCGGCAGGGCGCGCAAAGGTCCCACGCCTGGAGCCGGCCCGTGGTATAATGAGAGGTGGCGGGCGGGGAGCAGGGAGCATGGGCCGGGGAGTGGGGGGAGTCGGCACACTGGACGGCGGTCAGGGAAGGCGGGCGCATGGGCGATAACACGGAAGAAGTCTACGGGCCGGATCGCGCCGAGCGCTTGCTCGCCATGCTGCGCGCCCTGGCGGAACGCATCCGTGAGCTCGACCGGACGGGTCGGCTGCTCGAGCGCGTGCCGGAGCTGCAGAAGCTCCTGGGGAACGCGCGCAGCGAGCTGTTTCACTACGAGGTGCGGCTCACCTACGACACGCCGGAGATTGCCGAGAGCCGCCGGATCGTGGAGGAGGCGGAGCGGCTCGCCCGCGAGGCTGGGGGTGAGGGGGGCGAGGGGGGCCGGGGGGGTCACTTCGAGGACGACGAGGACGACGAACCGTGGCGGAGGGTCGGTGACGCATGAAGGGGTTCTACGCGCTGCTGGCGGTGGTGGCAGTGGTCGGGGCGGGGGCGCTGTGGTACGGGTCGCGGCCGCGGCCGGCGCCGCTCCAGAGCGCGCCGCCTCCCGTCGCCGCGGCGGATGGGTTCCGCGGCTACACGCTGGGCTCCGACGCGGCGCGGGTCGAAGTCATCGAGTACTCCGACTTCGAGTGCCCCTTCTGCGCTTCGTTCGCGACGGTGCAGATGCCGGTGATCCGCGAACAGTTGCTCGCCACGGGCAAGGTGCGGTGGCGCTACCGCGACTTCCCGCTGCCCGGGCACCAGTACGCGCGCTACGCCGCGCTCGCCGCGCAGTGCGGGGGTGAGCAGGGCAAGTTCTGGGAGATGCACGACCAGCTGTTTCAGCATCACGAGTGGGCGCAGACGGGGAAGAACCCCCGCGCGCTGTTCCGAGATTTCGCGAAAACCGTCGGCCTGGACCTCGAGAAGTACGACGCGTGCACCGATGGCCAGCGGTACGCCGGCCGCATCCAGGCGAGCCTCGAAGAAGGCGAGCGTGCGGGCGTCCAGGGGACCCCCAGCTTCTTCGTGAACGGCAAACGGTTCGAGGGGCACGCCACGTCGGATGCCTTCCAGGCCCTCGTCGACAGCCTGACGCACACACGCAAGTGATCCGGCGGCAGGCCATCGTGCTCCTCGCGCTCGTGGGGCTGTTGGTCGCGACGTACCTCTGGTTGTACAAGATCGGTGTGATCGGCGAGCTCCAGTGCGGGACCGGCGGCTGCGAAGTGGTGCAGACGAGCCGCTACGCCGACCTCTTGGGGATCCCCGTGGCGTTCTACGGCGTGGCGGGCTACGCGGTGCTGTTCGTCCTCGGCCTCGCCGGCCTGCAGCCGGCTCGAGCCGGTGACCGGCGGCTGGCGGTGCTCGTCGCGGCGCTCGCGACGGCGGGCTTCGCGTTCACGCTCTACCTCACGTCCCTCGAGCTGCTCGTGCTCCATGCCATCTGCCGCTGGTGCATCGCCTCGGCGGCGATCATGACGGCGATCTGGGTGCTGGCCCTCACGGGCTTGCGGCAGACGGCATGACCGCGGCTGCGGAACCCCGCGCCGCCTCCGCTCCTGGCGGCGGCTACCTCGGGACGCTCGCCCTCGCGGCGCTGGGCGTCGTCTACGGCGACATCGGCACGAGCCCGCTGTACGCGATCCGCGAGTCCTTCTTCGGGACCCACAGCATCCCCGTGAGCCCGGGCAACGTGCTCGGCGTCCTCTCCCTCGTGTTCTGGTCGCTCGTGATCGTGGTGACGATCAAGTACCACATCGTGATCATCCGCGCCGACAACAAGGGAGAGGGCGGCGTGCTGGCCCTGATGGCGCTGGTGAACGGCAGCCGTCTCGCCCGGGGGCTGTCGCCCCGCCGCATCATGATCGCGCTCGGCATTTTCGGGTCGGCCCTGCTGTATGCGGACGGCGCTCTCACCCCGGCGATCTCGGTGACCTCGGCGGTCGAGGGGCTCGAGATCGCGACGCCGGCGCTGGCCTCGTGGGTGATTCCCGTGACGCTCGTGATCCTCGTCGGCCTGTTCCTGCTGCAGAGCCGCGGCACGGCGCGCATCGGCGCGCTGTTCGGGCCGGTGATGCTGGTGTGGTTCGCCACGCTCGGCGTGCTCGGGCTGAGCGAGATCGTGCGCCAGCCGGCGGTGCTGGCCGCCGTGTCGCCCTACCACGCCGTCCGCTTCCTCGCCGACAACCCCGGACGGGGTTTCGTCGTCCTGGGTGCGGTCTTCCTGGTAGTGACCGGCGGCGAGGCGTTGTATGCGGACCTCGGCCACTTCGGTCATCGCGCCATCCAGATCGCGTGGTTCAGCGTGACGCTCCCGGGCCTGCTGCTCAACTATTTCGGGCAGGGTGCGCTGCTGCTCCGGAACCCGGCCGCGGCGGTGAACCCCTTCTACCATCTCGCGCCGAGCTGGGCATTGTACCCGCTCATCGCGCTCGCGACGGCCGCGACGATCATCGCGTCGCAGGCGGTCATTTCGGGCGCCTTTTCGCTGACTCGCCAGGCGGTGCAGTTGGGCTACAGCCCCCGGCTCACCATCGAGCACACCTCGTCGCGCGAGATCGGGCAGATCTACGTCCCGGCCGTAAACCGGGGGCTCTTGCTCCTCACCTGCGTGCTGGTGCTCGGGTTCCACGGGGCCAACACCCAGCAGCCCACGTCCAGCAACATCGCCGGCGCGTACGGCGTGGCGCTGTCCACGTTGATGCTGATCACGACGCTGATGTTCTACGTGATGAGCCGCGAGGTGTGGCGCTGGAGCTTCCTCCGCGCGGCCGCCGTTGCGGGCCTGTTCCTGTGTGTGGACATCCCCTTCTTCGCGGCGAACATGCTGAAGATCCGCTCCGGCGGCTGGGTGCCCCTGGTCATCGCGGCCATCGTCTTCACGCTGATGACCACCTGGAAGCGCGGCCGCGAGATCCTCGGCAAGCGCATGCTGGAAAAGACGGTGCCGCTCAAGATGCTGCTCGCCGATCTGGCGGCGGAGCCGCCGATCCGCGTGCCCGGCACGGCTGTCTTCATGTATGGCACGAGCGACGGCACGCCGCCCGCGCTCATTCACAATCTCGCCCATAACAAGGTCCTCCACGAGAAGATCGTCTTTCTGACCGTCGTCACGCACGACGTTCCCCACGTCGCGCCCCCGGAGCGCGTCACCGTGAAGCGCATCGGCAAGGGGTTTCACAGCGTGACCGCCAGCTACGGGTTCATGGACGATCCGGACATCGGCGACGTGCTGGCGGCCTGCCGGGTCAAGGCCCTCGACATCCGGATTGAAGGAACGACGTTCTTCCTCGGGCGCGAGACCCTCGTCACCTCGGAGCGGCACGGCATGGCCCAGTGGCGCGAGAACCTGTTCGCCTTCATGTCGCGCAACGCCCTGCGGGCGACCGCCTTCTTCAAGATCCCGGCGAACCAGGTGTTCGAAGTGGGGGCGCAGGTGGAGCTGTAGCAGCGGCCAAACGGCCCAGGCCCCACTCCGCGACAAAAATACGCAGTCGCTTCGTGGGGCCTGAGCCGTTTGGCGAGGGTCGCTTATTCAGCCTGGCCGAACTTCGCGATGTCCTCCGGCAATGCTTCTTGCGTGGTTATTGTGTCCTTCCCTTGTACCATCGCGCGGATTTGCTCCACCACGTCCGGGTTCGCGAGGGTCGTCACGTCGCCGACATCTCTGCGATTCGAGATGGCCGCGAGCACCCGCCGCATGATCTTCCCGGAGCGCGTCTTGGGCATGTCCGGCACGATGTACACGTGCTTGGGTCGTGCGATCTTGCCGATCACCTCTTCGTTCGCCTTGATCACGCGGTCGATCACGTCCTGGCTCGGCGGCACGCCCGGCTTGACCGCGATGTACACTTCGGGCACCCGTCCCTTTACCTCATCCTGGACGGGGACGACGGCGGCCTCGGCCACTTCCGGGACCGTGAGACAGGCGGACTCGATCTCTTTCGTGCCGAGCCGGTGGCCGGCGACATTGATCACGTCGTCAATACGGCCCAGGATGCGGTAGTAGCCATCCGCCGCCTGCACGGCGCCGTCGCCGCACATGAAGGGCCAGTCGCGCCAATCCTTGCTACGGGGATTCTTGTTGTACTTGGCGAAGTAGGTCTTGACATAGCGGTCGCGGTCGCCCCACAACGTCTGCATGAGGCCCGGCCAGGGATTGCGGATGCAGATGTTGCCCGCCTTGCCGGAACCCTTGGGAATCTCTGCGCCGGTCTCGTCGTAAATGATGGGATGAATCCCCGGCGCGCCGGGACCGCAGCTGCCCGGCTTCATCGCATGAATCGCCGGAACTGTGGTGCCGAGAAAGCCGCCTGTTTCGGTCAGCCACCACGTGTCGGTGATCACGGCCTCGCGTTTGCCGACCTCGTCGTAATACCAGCGCCACGCCTCCGGCTCGATCGGCTCGCCCACCGTCGTCATGGATTTGAAACGGTACTTGTACTTGCGGGGTTCTTGGGGACCGAGCTTCCGCAGCATCCGGATCGCCGTCGGCGCGGTATGGAAGATGTTCACGCCCAGTCGCTCGGCTATGCGCCACGGCCGCCCCGCGTCGGGAAACGTCGGCACGCCTTCGTACAGCACGCTCGTCGCCGCGTTCGCCAGCGGACCGTAGACGATGTAGGAATGCCCGGTGATCCAGCCGATGTCCGCCATGCACCAATAGACGTCTTCCGGATGGATGTCGAGAATCCACCTGGACGTGCCGGTCACGTAGGCCAAATAACCCGCGATGCTGTGCTGCGCGCCCTTGGGCTTGCCCGTCGTGCCGCTCGAGTACATCAAGAACAGTTGCCCCTCGGACGGCAGGGGAACCGGCTCGACCTTCTGGCCTTTGTACTCCTTGAGCAGGTCGTTCATGAAGAAGTCGCGGCCGGGAATCATCGGCGTTTTGGCGGAATACTTTCCGGGATAACGCTGCCACACCAGCACCTTGTCGACCTCCTGCCCCAGGTCTTTCGCCGTACGCACTGCGATGTCGGCGTTCGCCTTGTGATCGACGAGCGTGCCATTGCGCCAGTAGCTGTCCATCGTGATCAGCACCCGGCTGCCCGAGTCCTGAATGCGCGAGCCGCACGCCTGACCGCTGAACCCGCCGAAGACTTGCGAGTGGATGATGCCCAGGCGCGCACACGCCAGCATCGTGATCGGCAGCTCCGGGACCATCGGCATGTGAAACGTGACGCGGTCTCCTGCCTTGAGTCCCAAGCCGCGCAGCAGGGCGGCCAGTTCAGTTACGCTGGTATACAGCTCCTGGTACTTGATGGTCACATCCCGCTCTGCTTCGGGTTCGGGCACGAAGATGAAGGCTGCTTTGTTCCCGTACTTGGCGAGATGACGGTCCACGCAGTTGTACGACGCGTTGATCTTGCCGCCGACGAACCACTTCCAGAACGGCGCGTCGCTGGTATCGAGGACCGTGTGATATGGCTCGAACCAGGTCAGCATGTCCGCGTATTCTTTGAAGCAGTCGGGAAACTTGGCGAGGCCGAACTTTTCAAGGATGTGCGTGTCCCGCAGGTTCGCTTGTGCCTTGAATTTCTCGGAAGGCTGATAGTAGTCCTCTTCCTTCCAATGCACCGCGATCTGCGCTTCGCTGACCTCGGTTAGCTCCTTCGACGCGACTGTCTTTGCCATGTGATTGGCCTCCTAGCCAGCACTAGTCCACGTTGCAGGTAAGGTATGCCGCTCGACTGAGGCGAGGTCAAGGCGCTGGCCAGGGGCGGGTGTTGCGACCTTGCAATATGCGCCCTGCCGCTCGCTCTGCGGCAACGCGTCACGTGAGGCACCTCACGCCGTCTTTGACAACCGGTTGACGGCCCGCAGGTTAGCTGGGTGGCACTGGAGTCGCACAAGCGGTCGGCCGGCATTCAAGGGAGCCGACTGTGGAGGAGATGATGACGATGTCCACGCGTCCGACCGAAAGGGTGCTTGCCGCTCCAGAGGAGCTGGGGCTCGAGTCGCGCACGGCGTTCCGCCGCGCGGCGGGCGAGCTGCTCGAGCAGCTGTCTGAGGGAGCCGGGCGCTTGGTGATCGACCTTTCGGGGACCCGGCAGGTGGACTCCGCCGGCCTCGGAGCGCTCATGCTGATTCAGCGCAAGGCGGCCGAGCGTCGGCTCAGCGTGAGCCTGCGCGGGGCGAACGAAGAGCTGCGCTTCCTGCTGGTGTTGACCAAGCTGGACGACCTGTTCGAGTTGGAGAGCGGCGCGAGCTGATTATATTGGGCCCCACCTATGGGGTCCCGCACGCCGCGACGTAAGGTCCTGTTCGTCGAGGATGAATCGGCGCTCCGACGCACCTACAAGCGCTTCTTCGCCCCGCGTTACGACCTGGCGTTCGCGGCGAGCGGCACGGAGGCCCGCCGCCAGCTCGAGGAGTTCGAGCCCCAGGTGCTGGTCCTGGACCTGCGCCTGCCGGACACCGACGGCGTCACGTTGCTCCAGGAGATCCGCCGCTCCCGCCCCGCGCTCCCCGTCATCGTCACCACCTCCTACGTCAGCATGGAGCCGCTGATCAACGTGCTGGACCTCGGCCACTCAGGATACCTCGTCAAGCCGTTCGACCTGGAAGACCTGGCCGCCCGCATCGATGCTCTTGGCTGAGGGGTTGCACCACGCGTTCGGGCGGGTCGTGGCGCTCGACGGTGTCTCGTTCAGCCTCGCCCCCGGGCAGACGCTCGCGATCTTCGGGCCCAACGGCGCGGGCAAGACCACCCTCCTCAAAGTGCTCGCCGGACTGATCAACCCGCAGGCCGGGTCGGCCCGGGTGGACGGCGGCCGGCGCGCCATCGGCTGGATCGGCCATCAGTCCCACCTCTACGGGCACCTCACCGTGCGCGAGAACCTGTTGTTCTGGGGGTCGCTTTACGGGTTGAGCGCGGCCCGACGCGCCGCGCGCGCCGCCGAGGTGCTCGCCCGGCTCGACATGAGCGACCGCGCCGGCGAGCCGGTGTGGTCGCTGTCGCGCGGCCTGCTGCAGCGGGCCGCGATCGCGAAGGCGCTGCTGCACGATCCCGCCGTGCTGCTGCTCGACGAGCCGTTCACGGGGCTCGACCTCGCGGCCGCAGGGCAGCTCCGCGTGCTGCTGGGCGAGCTGCACGACGGGGGCCGCATGATGGTGCTCGCGACGCACAACGTGGATGAGGGCGCCGAGCTCGCCACCGACGTCGCGTTCCAGCGACGCGGGCGGTTCGTGCACTTCGCGCCGCGCGGAACGCGCAGCGCCGCCGAGATCGCCGCAGCCTACCGGCGCGCCATGGCCGATGGCTGAGCTGTTGCGGCAGGCGTGGGCGGTGGCGCGCAAAGACCTGCTGCTCGAGTTCCGCACCCGCACCGCCATCGTCTCGGCCGTCGTGTTCACCGCCCTCGTGCTCACGGTGTTCAACTTCGGGCGGGACCCCACCGCGGTGTCGGCCCTCGATCTCGCCCCGACGATTCTCTGGGTGACCTTCACGTTCGCCGCCATGCTGGCGTTGAACCGCGCATTCCAGCTGGAGCTCGAGAATCAGGCGCTCGAGGGCTTGCTCGTCTCGCCCTTGAGTCGCACCAGCCTCTACTGGGGCAAGCTGCTCGCGAATCTGGCATTCGTGGCGGTCGTGGAGAGCGTCGGCCTGCCGCTGTTCGTGCTGTTCTTCAACGTCCCGGTGGGGCGGGTGTTGCTGCCGCTCGTCGCGGTGATCGCGCTCGCCACGCTGGGGTTCGTCGCCGTCGGCACGCTGTTCAGCGCGCTCGTGATCAGGACGCGGTTCGCCGAGCTGCTCCTGGTGGTGCTGCTGCTGCCGTTCCTGGTCCCTCCGCTCATCGGAGCGGTTCAGGTGACCGCGCGTCTGTTCGGCGACCGTCCCTTGAGCGAGGCCGTGGGGTATCTTAAGTTGCTCGCCGCCTACGACATCGTGTTCGTGTCGCTCGCGAGCTTCCTGTTCCGTTTCACGGTGGATGAATGAGCCTCCTGCACAGGGGCCGGTGGATCACGCTGCTCGGCCTGGCGCTGCTCGCGGGCGTGTACGTCCGGGCGCTCGCGTTCACCCCGGTCGAGCGGCTGCAAGGACCGGCGCAGAAGATCTATTACCTCCACGTCCCCGCGGCGATCTGGGCCGAGACGGCGATGGTGCTGGTGGGCCTCGGGAGCATCTTCTACCTGTTCTTGAAGGACCGCCGCCTCGACCGCTTTGCCGCGGCGTCCGCGGAGGTGGGCACGGTGTTCGCCGCGATCGTGCTCACCACCGGTCCCATCTGGGGGAAGCCGATCTGGGGGACCTGGTGGACGTGGGACGCGCGGCTCACGTCGACCCTGCTGCTGTTCTTCCTCTATATAGGGTACCTGCTGCTGCGCGGCGCGGTGCGAGACCCCGCCCTCGGCGCCCGCTACGCGGCCGTGCTGGGCATTTGCGGGATGTGCCTGGTGCCCTTCATTCACCTGAGCGTGTACCTGTTCCGTACGCTCCATCCCCAGCCGATCATCCTGAAGCCGAGCGCGCCGTCGCTGCCGGGGAGCATGCTCGCGACCTGGCTGTTCTCGCTCGGCGTGTTCACGCTGCTGTACGTCGGGTTCGTGACCCAGCGGTATGCGCTGTCGTTGCTATGGGAGGAACGGAACGGTGCCTGAGGTCCCACAGAACGCCGGCTACCTCGTGGCGGCCTACGTCGTGACGGCCGTCATCCTGCTCTGCTATACCTTCTCCCTCTACCGTCGGTCGAGCAAGGGCTAGCTGCCGGGCTTTTCCACGAACAATTCAGCGCGCGCCTCCGAGAGCCGCTCCTGCCCGCCAGGGACCTGGGTGGCCCAGAGGTGGAGCGCCTCTTCCGCGGCCCGGACGTCGCCCGCCTGGAACAGGGCCTGGGCGTTGAGCCACAGGGCCTCGGCGCCGCCCCCCGCGGCGTGCGCGCGGGCGAAGCGCGCTGCCGCGTCTGCGTACCGGCCGGCGCGGCGGTACAGGTCGCCCGCCGCCAGCGCCGCGTCGGGGCGCTCCTCGAGCGCGAGCGCCTGCTCGTAGGCGACGAGCGCCTCCTGCTGCCGGAACACCATCTGGTACGCCTCGCCGAGTAGGATCCACGCGTCGGGGTTCTCGGGAAAGCGCTCGACCGCCTCTTGCGCGGCGGCGAGCGCCCCCCAGCGGTCTTCGATGGCCCGCCGCAGCCGCACGAGCGCGGGGTAGGGCTCTGCGAACACGGGCGTCAGTGCGCAGCCCATCTCGAGCCACCAGGCCGCGCGTTTGGGGGCGTGGCGCTGGCAGGCGGCGGCCCGGCGCACGGCAAAGCGGGCGAGAGCGGAGCGCAGTGAGCGGAACATTGCTTGATATTACACGTATGTCACAGTCGCCGCGCTCCTCGCGCCCTCCCCTGCTTGGCCGGCGCATCGCGGTGACGCGCGCCCGCGAGCAGGCGGATGCGCTGGTACAGGCGCTCGAGGCGCTCGGCGCCGACGTCGTCGCTGCGCCCATGATCCGCATCCAGGCGCTCGCCGACCTCGCGCCGCTGCGCGCGGCGCTCGCCCGGCTGCCGAGCTACGCCTGGGTGATTTTCACGAGCCAGAACGCGGTCGCCGTGGTGTGCGATCACCTCCCCGACTGGGGGCTCGCGGCGCGCGACCTCGCGCGGGTGGCCGTCGCTGCCATCGGGCCGGCGACGGCGGCGGCGCTGGAACGATACGGCGTCACGCCGGCCCTCGTGCCGCGCACGTACGTCGCGGAGGCGGTCGTCGAGGCGCTCGCCGAGCGCGGCGAGCTGCGCGGGAAGCACATCCTGCTGCCCCGGGCCCGGGAAGCGCGCGACGTGCTCCCCGATGGTCTGCGGGCGCTGGGCGCGGTGGTCGACGCGCTCCCAGTCTACGAGACCGTCCGCGACGCGGGAGACGGGACCCAGCTCGCGCGCGACGTCGTCGCGGGCGGGATCGACGCGATCACCTTCACGTCCTCCTCGACGGTGCGTCACTTCGTCGACATCGTGGGCCGCGAGGCGGCGACGTCGGGCCGGTTCGCCGCCGCGGCGATCGGGCCGGTCACCGCCGAGGCCGCCCGGGAGCTGGGAATCCAGGTCGCGATCGAAGCGAGAGAGTACACGGTTCCGGGACTGGTGGAGGCGCTGGTGCGATACTTCGGGGAAGAGGGAAGCGGGAAGAGGGACGGGTGACGGCGACCCTGAAGATCGGTACGCGGGGCAGCCGGCTGGCCCTGTGGCAGGCGGAATGGGTGAGGGCCGAGCTGGCGCGCCGCGGCGTGGTGGTCGAGCTCGTGATCGTCAAGACGCGCGGCGACGCCGACGTAGACCGGTCGCTGCACGAGCTCGAGGGGAAGGGGTTCTTCACCAAGGAAATCGAGGAGGCGCTGCTCGCGGGCCGCATCGACGTCGCCGTGCACTCGCTCAAGGACCTGCCGACGCGGCTGCCGGATGGGCTCGCGCTGGGCGCCGTCCCGCCCCGGGCCGATCCGGCCGAAGCGCTGGTGACCCGCCTGGACGGCGTCGTCTCGATCGCCGAGCTCGCGCCCGGCGGCAGGATCGGGACTTCGAGCCTGCGGCGCGTCGCGCAGCTCCGCTACCTCCGTCCCGACCTCGAGATCGTGCCGCTGCGCGGCAATGTGCCGACGCGAGTGCAGAAGGTGAAAGCCGGACGCGACGGGCTCGACGCCGCGCTGCTCGCGCGGGCGGGGCTCGAGCGGCTCGAGCTCGGGGGCGAGATCGCCGCGCGGCTCGATCCGCTGGAGGTGATGCCCGCGCCGGGGCAGGGCGCGCTCGGGCTCGAGGTGCGCTCGGACGACGCCCGGGCGCGCGCCGCGCTCGCGCCGCTCGAGCACCCGCCGAGCGCGCGGCAGGTGGCGGCGGAGCGGAGCCTGCTGGCGGCGCTCGAAGGTGGGTGTCAGGCGCCGGTGGCGGCGTACTGCGAGAGCAGGGAGCAGGGGGCGGGGAGCAGGTTGTTTGGGCGAGTGACGGCGCAGGACGGAACGGTGCAGATCACGGCGTCAGCCGAGATCGACGAGCGCGATCCCGCCGGAGCCGGCGCGGCGGTGGCGGGCTTGCTGCGGGCGCAGGGCGCATCGAAATTGCTCGGCCGATGAGCACCCCCAGCTCCGCCCAGTTCCCGATCCGCCGGATGCGCCGGTTGCGCCGCACCGCGGCGCTGCGCCGCCTCGTGCAGGAGACGCACGTCGTCCCCGCGCAACTCGTGTGGCCCCTGTTCGTGTGCCACGGCGAGGGCGTGCGCCGTGAGGTGCCCGCGCTCCCCGGCGTGTACCAGACCTCGCTGGACGAGCTCGTGAAGGACGCGGAGCGGGCCCACCGCCTTGGGCTCGGCGGGGTCATGCTGTTCGGCCTTCCGGCGGCGAAGGACGCGACCGGCTCCGAGGCGTACGACGAGCAGGGGATCGTGCAGCAGGCGGCGCGCGCGGTGAAGCGGGCGGTGCCGGACCTGCTCGTGGTGGGCGATGTCTGCCTGTGCGAGTACACCGACCACGGCCACTGCGGCGTGATCCAGGACGGCGAGGTGGAGAACGACGCGTCGGTGTACCTGCTCGGCAAGGTGGCGGTGACGCAGGCGCGCGCGGGGGTCGACCTCGTCGCGCCGAGCGACATGATGGACGGCCGCGTCGCGGGCATCCGCAAGGCGCTCGACGCCGCCGGGCTGTCCCGGGTGCCGATCATGTCCTACGCCGCGAAGACGGCGTCGGCGTTCTACGGGCCGTTCCGCGAAGCCGCGGGCTCCACGCCGCAGTTCGGCGACCGGCAGTCCTACCAGATGCAAGGCACCAACGCCGACGAAGCGATGAAGGAGATCCGGCTCGACGCGGACGAGGGCGCGGACATCCTCCTGGTCAAGCCGGCGCTCCCCTGCCTCGACCTGATCCGCCGCGCCAAGGCGGAGTTCGGCTCGCCGCTCGCCGCCTATCAGGTGAGCGGCGAGTACGCGATGATCAAGGCGGCCGCTCAGCGCGGCATGCTGGACGAGACCCGCGCCATGTGGGAGACGCTGTACGCCATCCGGCGCGCGGGCGCCGACATCATCCTGACGTACTTCGCGCCGACGGTCGCGGAATTGCTGTAGAGGCACGGCACTGCCGTGCCTCTACACCGATGCCCTCCCTCACGATCGCGGTAGCAGCACCGCCTTCCAGAGGGCGCCGGCGACCGCGGCGCCCAGCAGCGGACCGATCCAGTAGACGGCGTGCCCGTTCCATTGCCACGCCACGAGCGCCGGCCCGAACGCGCGCGCGGGGTTCATCGCCGCGCCCGTGAGGTTGCCGCCGACCAGCGCGTCTACGAAGATCGCGAGGCCGATTCCGAAGCCCGCGATCTTTGGCGCCTGCGACGAGACGGCCGTCCCGAACACGGCGCTCACCAGGAAGAAGGTGAGGAGCGCCTCGATCCACACACCCTGCGCGAAGGTCACGTCATTCGCGAGGCGCGGCGTGCCGCCGAGCGCGACGCTCACGGGAATCTTGGGCAGCACGCCCTTGAGGAGCGCCGCGCCGGCGATCGCGCCCAGCAGCTGGGCCACGATGTACTTGCCGGCGAGCAGGCCGTCGATCTTGTTCGCGATCCACAGTCCGACGGTGACGGCAGGATTGATATGGCCGCCGGAGATGCTCATGGTCATCGACACGATGATCGCCATCCCGACGCCGTGCGCCAGGGCCACGCCGAGCGGGCCGATGCTGCTCGCGCCGAGGGTGGACCCGGCGCTGACGAGCGCAACCACGCTCCCGGCGCCGAGAAACACGAAGAGCAGCGTGCCGACGAACTCGGCCGTGAGCGGCCGCAGATCCTTGGACATGACGGGTGGGCCTCGGGTTGTGGGCGACGGCAATCTAGGGCGCGGGCTAGGCGCGCCGCAACACCAGGGACGCGTTGATCCCGCCGAACCCGAACGAGTTCGACACCACGACCTCGGGCGCCGCGGCCCGCCCCTCGCCCGGGAGGCAATCGAGGTCGCACGCGGGGTCGGGGCGCTCGAGATTGATGGTGGGCGGGAGCCAGCGCCGCTCGATCGCGAGCGCGCAGATGCCCGCCTCAATCGCGCCGCTCGCGCCCAGCGCGTGGCCGTAATACCCCTTGGTGCCGCTCACGGTGAGGCGGTAGGCGTGCTCCGCGAACACCTGCTTGATGGCGGCGGTCTCGGTGGCGTCGTTGAGCGGGGTCGAGGAGCCGTGGGCGTTGATGTAGCCGACGTCGGTCGGGTCGACGTGTCCGTCGGCGAGCGCGAGCCGCATGGCCCGGGCCGCCTGCCGCCCGTCCGGCCGCGGCGCGGTCATGTGGTAGGCGTCGTTCGTGAACCCGTAGCCCACGATCTCGGCGTAGATCTTCGCGCCGCGGGCGAGCGCGCGCGCACGCTCCTCGAGCACGAGCACCGCCGCCCCCTCGCCCATCACGAACCCGTCGCGCGCGGCGTCGAACGGCCGCGAGGCGTGCGCGGGGTCGTGGTTGCGGGTGCTCATCGCCCGGATCACACTGAATGCGGCATAGGTCATCGGCGCGAGCGGGGCCTCGGCACCGCCCGCGAGCATCAGGTCGGCCTGGCCCGCGCGGATCGCGTGGAACGCGTCGCCCACGGCGATCGTGCCGGACGCGCAGCTCATGGCGTTCGTCGAATTGGGGCCGGTGAACCCGAACTCAATGGCGATGTTGCAGCTCGCCGCGCCGGGAAACACCGCCAGGGCAAGCGCCGGGTCGAGCCCGCGCGGCCCGTCGCGGTGGAACCCCGCCACCTGCGACTCGGCGAACGCCACCCCGCCCAGCGCGGAACCCATCATCGCGCCGGCGCGGTCGCCGTCCTCGCGCGCCGGCTCGAGCTCGGCGTCCGCGAGCGCGAACCGCGCGCTCGTCACCGCCAGCTGGGAGAAGCGGTCGAGCCGCTTCGCCCGCTTCGCGTCGAGGTGGTCCTGCGGCCGGAAGTCGGGGATCTCGGCGGCGATGCGGCTGCGGAACGGCGTGGGGTCGAACCGCGTCAGCTCCCGCACGGCCGAGCGGCGGGCGGTGAGCCCGACCCAGAGACCGTCGGCGCCCGTGCCGATCGGGGTTACCGCGCCCACGCCGGTGATCACAACCCTCCGTCCACCGTTCTTCACATTTCGCTCCCCGTTGGTCCGCGGCTGAAGCCGCGCTCATCGTGCTCCAGCGCTCGTTTGATCCCTGCCAAAGTCCGCGCGGCGATCCCGTGGATGAAGATCGGCCCGATCACGAGGTCCGCCGCGAGCGCGCCGACGAGCGGCCAAGCGGGACCGGCCCAGTCGTGCATGATCGTGACTTCCGCCCCCGCGCGGCCCGGAAGGATCTGCCATACCACGTCCATCCCCTGCGTGATACCCCGCACGTGGCGATAGCGGATTTCCCGGGCGCGCCGGTCCACCGTCATTTCCGACACCCACCACGTCGGGTAGCGGAGCGGGCCGAACGGCCGCCACGCCGCCATCTCGACGGTGCCGCCACCTTCGCGGCGCTGGAGAAACCGTACCCAACGGTAATGCGACAGGATGTCCGGCCAGCGCTCAACGTCGGACGCGACGCGAAAGACGCGCTCGACGGGTGCCCGGATGACGGTTTGATCGACGGTGCGCATGCGAGTCGTCATCCGTTATCCGTCATCCGTAGTAGCGGACGACGGACAACGGACGACGCCTCTGGTGACCACGCCGCTACGATGCGAAACCCAGGCCGGCACCGCGCCACCGCTGGCACGCCCGCCTCCCGCAACATCCCGTCGAACTCCCGCTTCGTGTAGCCGCGCCTGAGCGACACCACCGCGTCGTGCCGCGTCACGCGGCTCATGCGCAGCCCGAGCGCCGCCGCCCAGACCCCCACGATCGCGACCCCCGAGCGCCGCAGATCGGCGAGTACCACCACGCGCCGCGCGAGGCCGTCCACGGTCGCGATCCAGCGCACCGCGCGCTCGCGCGGGAGGTGGTGCAACACCTGGCTCGCGATCACGACGTCCACCGATTTCGGGCCGAACGGCAGCGCGTTCCCGTCACCGAGCACGACGTGCATCCCGTGGCCCCGCGCGAGACGCGCCGCGGTGCGGTTCAGTTCGACGCCGACGGGCTTCAGGTCGACGCCGCAGCGCCGCGCGACGGCGGCCGCGGCGATGGCGATGTCGCCGGACCCGGTGCCGACATCCAAGAGGGTCCAACTGGCTCCACTCTTCCCGCTTCCCGCCTCCGGCTTCCCCATGTCGAAGAACTGCTCCAGCTCCCGGACGACCGCCCGCGTCCCGCCGAACAGGACGTTCAGCCGGCCGATGTCATGCAGCTCGCACCGGACGGCGGCCGGGTCGGCGCGCGGGTCGTCGAGCAGCTCGCGGCCGATCATCCGCCGTGCAGGCCGGCGTAGCCGCCGCGGTAGTAGAGCAACGGGCTGCGGTCGGTCACCGAGCCCCCGGTCACGAGCCCGAAGAACACGGTGTGGTCTCCGCCCGGCGTTTCGCCCTGCTTCTCGCACTCGATGCTGGCGAGCACTCCGTCGAGCACGGGCATCCCGTGCTTTGTCTCCGTGTAGCTGATCCCCTCGAACCGGTCCGGGTGATCGAGCGCGAAGCGACGGGAAATCGCTTCCTGGTCCGCCGCCAGCACGTTGAGGACGAAGCGCTGCGCCGTCCGGAGCGCTCCGTGCATGTCGTTGGCCTTGTCGACCGACACCAGCACCAGCGGCGGCCGGAGCGACACCGATGCCACCGAGCTGGCGGTCATCCCGATCGGCCGTCCCTCGCGATCGCGCGTCGTGAGGATCGTCACGCCGGTGGCGAATCGGCCCAGGAGCTGGCGGAACTGCGCGGGATCGACGCCGTGCGTGGTCACGACACGAGTTGGGCGAGGACGCTCGGAGCAAGGACCCGGGCCGCGGGCACGATATTCCCGGCGGCCCCGACCACAAGATCCGCGAGGTCGGGCCGCACCGCCAGCCGGCGGACCACGCGGTTCGTCAGCGCCGGCCAGCCGATGCCGAGGGCGATCAGACGCTCGAACAGCCACTTGCTCCGGAACTCGCGCCGGCGGGCGGCGGCGTAGGGTGCGAGCGCGGCGTGCGACAGGGAGCCGCTCCCGTTTCCTGCGGCCAGGGCGGGCAGGAGGGCTGCGGCGGCGAGCTCCGCGCCGCGCAACGCCGCGTAAATGCCTTGCCCCGTAAACGGGTCGAAGAAGTCCGCAGCGTCTCCCACCAGCAGCGCACCGGCCACGCAGGGCCGCTCGGCCCACTGCGCGAACGGGCCCGTGGCGAGCACAGCGCGCACCAACTGCCGCGGGTCGAACCGGCCGGCCAGTCCCGGGAAGCGCTCGAGCTGGGCGAACAGCCCGGCGCGATAGTCCGTCCCACCGGCCCGCACCGACCGGAGCGGTACCACCAGCGCGACCGTCGTCACCCCCTCGCCCACGGGCCCGAGCCCGACGTACCCCGTGTCGCCGACGTGCAGCTCGCCGACCCCATCCACGCCGGCGACGTGCGCGACGTGCGCGGTGAACGCGACCCGGCGCGGCGCGGACGCTCGCAGCAGCCCGAGCCGCCGCGCGACCACGGACCGCAGGCCGTCGGCCCCCACCACGACCCGCGCGCGCCACGTCTCCCGTTTCCCGTCCCCCGCTCGTGCCACGACGCCGGCCACCGCGCGCCCGTCCCAGAGGAGGTCCTGCACCCTCGTGCTCTCACGGACAACGGCCCCCGCGTGCGCGGCTGCGCGCAGCAGGATCGTGTCGAACGTGGCGCGGGACAGGGCAAAGCTGTACGCGCCGGCGAGGCGCCCGCACATCGCCGCGCCACTCGGCGCGACCACCTTCATCCCGTACACCTT
>Ga0209058_1000072_pt1 | contig 70784 bp, 70 predicted proteins | sample GraSoiAngelo_147_FD_185904 | JGI IMG/M metagenome (GOLD analysis project Ga0209058, IMG submission 185904) | Grasslands soil microbial communities from the Angelo Coastal Reserve, California, USA - 14_1009_05_40cm (SPAdes) (version 2) | ecosystem: Environmental > Terrestrial > Soil > Grasslands ... | reverse complement strand
CGGTGATCTTTTCCTCTTCATTGATCGACTCCAGGGTAGTCGCGCCGGATTTAACGTTCGCGAGCCGCTGCGCCTTTGTCAGTACCTCCCCTGACGCATTCGCAAAGACGTAGTCATCAGCCCAGATTTTCTCCAGCGTAAGAATGTCACGCTGCAATAACGCGGTGCGATATTTCTCGATAGTCTGCCTAACTTCTTGTTCACTCTTCCTATTTTCTGACTCTTGCTGGGTTGCCGATTGCCCGGATGCGAACGACAACAAGGCCATAGTGATGGCCAGATGCGGAATATTGTGCTTCATGGTCGAACTCCTTTGCAGTTTCATAGCCGACCTCGAACCGGTGGCGCAAGTCTCATTCCACTGGATTTAATCGAGCGCTTGCAAAGCAAATCGATGACAGAACAGTTGCCAGCGATGTCCGCTGATGTCGAAGAGCTAAATTCGAGAATCGCGCGCGCTGTTGCTGACGGCCGATTGATGGAATCGACGGCCAAAAATATTTGCACCCTTCTGGCCGGAACCTCGACGGATCTCTATCTCAAAGCCATCAACCAACTGACCGATGGGTGTGAATGGCCAGAGTTAAACGATCGATTCTACCAAACGCTTGCGTTCGGGACTGGCGGGCTTCGCGGCCGCACGATCGGCAAAATCGTTACGGCTGCGGAGCGCGGAAATGCGCGCGAAGACGAGCGACCCCAATTTCCATGTGTTGGCACGAACGCGATGAATTTTTTTAACGTCAGCCGTGCAACGCGGGGACTTGTGGCTTTTCTGCACGATTGGAACCGACGCAAAGAAATTTCGGCGACACCGAAGATTGTGATCGCGCATGATCCGCGTTTTTTTTCGAAAGAGTTCGCCGAACTTGCGGCGAAAGTTGCAGCTGAAAGCGGTTGCGACGCGTGCGTGTTCGAGGGCCCACGCTCGGTGCCGGAACTTTCGTTTGCTGTTCGTTATCTCAAGGCGAGTTCTGGCGTCGTGATCACGGCGAGTCACAACCCCCCGTACGATAATGGCTACAAAGTTTATTTTAGCGACGGCGCGCAGGTGATCGAGCCGCATGCCAGCGAGATCATTGCCAAGGTGAATGCGATCAGGACTGAATCGTTCACACCAGTCCCAAAAGATCGACAGGGAAAAGTGACGACGATCGGGAAGGACGTCGATCAGGCGTACATGCGACGCCTTGAAACGTTGATTCTTGATCCGCAGGTGATTCGCGAAGCGAAATCGTTGCGAATCATTTATACACCCCTCCACGGAACCGGCAGCGTAATCATCAAACCGATGCTCACGCGGCTCGGTTTCAATTTCCAAGTCGTGCCGGAGCAGGATTGCTTCGATGGTCGGTTCGCGACAGTGAAATCGCCCAACCCGGAAAATGCCGAGGCGTTGACCATGGCAATCAACCTTGCTCAAAGCGAACATGCCGATCTGGTCGTCGCGACCGATCCGGATTGCGATCGGATGGGAGCCGCAGTTCGTGCAGGGGACGGCAAAATGAAATTGCTGACCGGAAATCAGATCGGTTCGCTCCTTGCCTGGTATCGAATCAAGACACTGTTCGACAAGGGCGTGCTTAACGAGCAAAACGCGTCACGCGCCGTGATCATCAAGACCTTTGTCACGACCGATCTGCAAAAGGCGATCGCCGATTATTACGGTCTGCGCTGTGTCGAAACGCTGACTGGCTTCAAATACATCGGAGCGAAGCTGGGCAATTACGAGCGTGCAATCCCGGAACACCTCCGACAGAATTATGCCGATCTTACCGAAAATGAAACGCGACGGCTTCGTCTCGCACACTCGTCGTTTTACGTTTTCGGCGGCGAAGAGAGCTACGGCTATAGCGGAGCCGATTTTGTTCGCGATAAAGACGGCAACGGCGCCGTAATCATGTTTTGCGAAGTGGCCGCCTATGCGAAATCGCGCGGGCAGACAGTCGATCAATTACTCGACGAAATCTTTGCGACGTTTGGTTATTTTGCAGAGAAAACCAGTTCGCTCGTTTTCGAAGGCGCAGAAGGCGCAAACAAAATTGCGCGCCTGGCCGAATCGTACAGCACACAACCATTCTTCGAAGTGCTCGGATCAAGAGTGATCGGGATCAAAAATTTCCAGACGGACATGGTCGAAGATGTCGAAGGCGACCTGACCCCCAAAGAGAAGATGTCGATTTTCGAACTCGAAGACCGAACGCGAATTGCAGTACGCCCGTCGGGAACAGAGCCGAAGATCAAGTGTTACCTTTTCGCGCAGCGCCAGCCGGAGAATGAAAAATTCGATTCTACAGAACTCAGTCGAATCAAGGCGCAAGTCGGAGAAAAACTCGATCGTCTCTGGGATTGGCTGCGGAAGGACGCCGAGTCACGCCTGCGCCCGAGATAATCTGAAGCTCCAAATTCCCAGCTCGAACACCCAGAGACGCAATTGTCATCCTGAGCGAAGCGAAGGATCTCTGGCATTTCTCCCAGTTCCCGATCAACAATCAGAGATGTTTCGCTCTGCTCAACATGACACTATGAGTGTGCCTGCTGCCAAGCATCGCGCTTGCAACGTGAAGTTTCTCTGGAGCTTGGAGGTTGGAGCTTAGGACCTCGAGCATGCGTGAGTTAATGAAAAAAGTAGCAACTGTCTGGCCGTGGCTGGCAGCGATTCTCAGCGGGCTGCTCTGTACGCTCTGTTTCCCGCCATTTGATCAGAGCTGGTTCTGCTGGTTCGCGCTCACGCCACTTATCGCGGCTGTCTGGTTTTCTGGAGAAAATTCAAAAGGCCGATGGCTGCGCAATCTGTTGCTGGGTTACCTGGCCGGGGTTGTGTTTTTTTCCGCGACGTTTAGTTGGCTGGGTTCTCTGGGAGTTCTATATCAAAACTTTTGGCTTCGCGGTTTATCGTGTCTTTTAGCCGTTTACCTCGGCGTTTACTTTGCGTTTTGGAGTTGGTTTGTTGGCTTGATCGCGCCCCGCAATTTCCTGGCTTCGTGGCGAAATTTGCTGTTAGCGTTTTTAGCTGCATCCGTGTGGACCGCGCACGAATGGGTCCGCGGTTGGTTGTTCGGCGGTTTTGGCTGGAACGGGCTTGGCGTTTCGTTGCACAACACATGGCCGCTTATTCAAATTGCCGAATTCACAGGTGTAACTGGCTTGTCCTTTGTTATTGCGTTCGCAAACATCATCGCCGTCACAACGCCGATCCGTTTGTATTTGGAAGCAAGAACGCGCCAGGTGCGACCGCATTTTGACCTTACGTTGACGTTGGCTGGCCTCGTCGGGCTTCTGGCGTTTGGGTTGTATAGCGTCCAAAACCGCCAGCCCACAGAACCGCTTCGTGTTGCCGCTGTGCAGGCCGATGTCCCGCAGCAGGAAAAATTTGATCCGCAGTTCAGCGCAGAAATTTTTGAACGTTTCCAACGCCTGAGTGAAATCGCGCTGCATTCCAATCCGCCCCCTGCCTTGCTCATCTGGCCGGAGAGTTCAATGCCCGATCCGGTGCGCGACCCGGCGACGGAGAGCAACGACTTCGTCACTGAGTTTGTCGCGTCTTCAAAAACAGACCTCCTGCTGGGAACGCTCGATGTGGAAAATGGAAAGGACTATAATGCAGCGGTCCTGATTTCCGGCGCCACGCAGGAGATGCAGGTGTACTGGAAGGTGCATCTGGTACCGTTTGGCGAATACGTCCCGCTGCGACATTCTTTTCCGCTCTTTGCCGCAGTAGCAAACCAGTGGGTGCCGGGCGATTTCGCCGCAGGCAAACGATACACGCTGTTTCGCCTGACCAATGTCGCTGCGCAGATCGCACCGCTGATCTGCTTTGAAGACACGATTGGCGATTTGACGCGGCAATTCGTAATTCGAGGCGCAAACTTGCTGGTGAACCTCACAAATGACGCCTGGTTTTTGCATTCCGCTGGGTCGCAGCAGCATTTGACGAACGCAATTTTTCGCTGTGTGGAAACGCGTCGCCCCATGGTCCGGGCAGCCAATACTGGAGTGACCTGTTTTGTAAACCAGTTCGGCCGTGTTACTCAGGTATTGCGTGATGAAACGGGCAGCACATTTACCGAGGGCGTGCTCACGGGCGAAACAAGGCTGCCCGCGGAAAGCGAGCTGACCTTCTACACGCGACATGGGGAATTGTTCGCAAAAGCCTGCGCCGCAATCACGCTGCTCACAATTTCGATCGCAAGTTTCCTCCGATGGCGGGCCTTGTAGGGCGTTCGCCGCGACGAGCGCCTAATTATCATCGGTGCTCGCCGCGGCGAGCACCGCTACAACTCGCCGGAATCTCCGTGTTATGATAGATGAGCCACGTGCGCGTTGAACTCCCACTTGATCACCTAGGCGAACTTTGGCCGCAGAAATTTCGCGGCGCGCGCGTCGGCGCGCTGCTTCATCCGGCATCGGTTTCGTCAACTATCGAACACGCCTCGCGAATTCTGAAGAGACACCATACCGATCTCTTCCGTCTCGCGGCATTTTTTGGCCCACAACATGGATTCCTCGGCCAGACACAGGACGACATGGTGGAATGGAAAAGTTACGAACATCCGCGCTTGCGCATCCCGGTTTACAGTCTTTATGGCGAGCATCGCGAGCCGACTGCGGAAATGTTGAAGGATCTCGATGTGTTGCTCATAGATCTGCAGGACGTCGGCGGACGGTATTACACATTCATCTGGACGATGTATCTTTGTCTGCGCGCCTGTGAACAAACCGGCGTTGCAGTTGTCGTGCTCGATCGACCGAACCCGATCAATGGCGTGACGACAGAAGGGCCGGTGCTCAACGCCAATTACAAATCGTTCGTCGGGCTTCATCCCCTTCGAGCGCGTCATGGAAAGACGATTGGCGAGCTGGCACAGCAATTTCGAGACGAAGCGTTTCCAGAATGTCGATTGTCCGTCCTACCAATGAAAGGCTGGCAGCGCTCCATGTGGTTTGACCAAACGAGCCTGCCGTGGGTCATGCCCTCGCCCAACATGCCGACGCTCGATACCGCGACGGTCTATCCCGGTATGTGTCTGCTCGAGGGTACAAATATTTCCGAAGGTCGCGGCACAACGCGGCCATTTGAGATTTTCGGAGCGCCATTCATCGATCCCGAGAAGCTTTGCAACGAATTGAATAAGCTGAAATTGCCGGGCATGTTCTTTCGCGAAAATTATTTTCAACCAACCTTTCACAAGTTCGCTGGGAAACTCTGCGGTGGCGCGCAATTGCATGTGATCGACCGCGAAACTTTCCAGCCTTTTCTCACCGGAGTGCAAATCATCAGGCACATCCGCGAGATGTGTCCTGAGCAATTTCAATGGAGGCAACCACCCTACGAATACGAATGGAAACGACTTCCCATCGAAATTTTAATCGGCGGCCCGATCGAATCGGTCTTCGGAGACTGACTGCCGCAGTCGCGAGTTTCGCAATCTCAGCAGCGGCCTGTTCGCAGCTGCGCGCAGACATTCCCTGGCCTGAGGTCGTGCAGCGGCTTGCATATGAAAACGAAAAATTAGCGCGGCGTTCGCAAGGACATAACGGCGAATACTTCGTGGTCTGCACTCTCTATTACACTCCGAAAGAATCTGGTTTCACGTTTGAGCGTGGCTTTGATGCGACGCTGATTACTAAGCCCGGATTACATGGCCGAACATTTCCGCGCGATTTTCTTCGCTCGGTAAAAAAGGAGGGTTTCGGACGGATTGTTACGCCGGTGAATGGACGCCACTACATTCGCTACAATGGCGGAAATTCGTTTGCCTTCGCTTCCCACCCTACAGGCGGCGGTGGAGTTTTGGTGGACCGCTATTCCGCGGCGATCAGGTTAAGCCAGGGCAGCTTGCGCCATGGAGCCATTGTGGAGACCTCTTCGCCAGAGGTGCAAAAAGTCTTTGGCAGCACGCGGTGGAAGATCATGGACACAGGTGGCGGGCTGCGGCGCTGGCAAATCGACTGCTATTTTGGCGAAGACGAACCTCTCGGTCCGGGCAAGCTACAGGGGCGGCCGCGTGCGACTACTTTTGAATACGCCTACGCCAACGCGCGAATCATCAATTGATGTGAAGCCTTTTTCGGTTCGGCTCAATCTCCATGGAGATCTTGACTTTTTTCTCGGGTCAAAAGCTGATCGTCGAAGGCTTGAGCGAAGCCTAAGCGAAAAGACCTCGGTAAAGGATGTGATTGAATCGTGCGGCGTGCCGCATCCTGAGGTCGATTTGATCCTGGTTAACGGAATGCCGGTGGATTTTGACTACGGCGTCATGAGCGATGCCGAAATCGAGCTCTACCCGCCCGGAATTGGACATCCGCACTTTAAGGAGAAACGATTGCAAATCGCTACAATCGGACGGTTTGTCGCGGACGGACATCTTGGCAGACTCACACGTAACTTGCGCTTGCTCGGATTTGATGTCGCCTACGATTCGCAAGCGCAAGATCGACAATTACTCGCTGTAATGAAGCACGAAAATCGGGCGCTCCTCACGCGCGACCGCCGATTGCTCATGTATGCAATAGTAAAAACCGGTTACTACCCGCGTTCACAAAACGCCGACGAACAAACCATCGAGGTAATCCGTCGTTTTGATCTCCTTGGCTCGATCGCTCCATTTACGCGGTGTCTTCGCTGCAACGCACCGCTGCAAAAGGTAGCCAAGGCGGACATCATTGAGAAGCTCGAACCGCTTACCAAAATTTACTATGAGCAATTTCGGCGTTGTACCGGCTGTCGCCAAATTTACTGGGCTGGATCACACTTCACGAAACTTCAGAAACGCCTCGGGCAAATCCGCATCAATTTTGGTAGCTAGGTAGGAGCCACGCGCAGAGTCTCTGGGCAGGAAGGGATTCAATCGTATTATCCTCAATTCAAAAAATGGAATCCGCGCTTTGCCGCCGCTTGCTATTGGCGATCCTTATCGTCGTCCGATTTACAATACCGGCGGAAGCGTACGGCCCGCTCGGACATGAAATCGTTGGCGCGATTGCCGACGAGCGACTGGCAAATACGGCCACGGCCGCAAAAGTGTATGCAGTGCTCGACGGGCTCACATTAGAAAGAGCGGCTGTGATTGCGGACGAGATCAAAGGCTGGGACAAAAAAGGCGTAGAGGATCCAAAGTCATTTCATTACGCGGGGCATCGGAACATTGACAGACAACTACGGGATTTCTGGCGGGCAAATCAGCCGACGCACGAGATGAATTCAGCTGCGCCTTCGCATCATTGGTTTCATTACACCGACGTCCCAGTGGCGCCACCGCAAAAGTACCGAGGCGGAAACGCCGGGCGCGGCAAATGGGACATAGTGCATATGATTTCGTACTGCATCCAAGTTTTGCAGGGGCAAGTGCCCGAGCAAAACGAACGCAAGATTACAAGGCCGGTAGCGCTCCTCTTGCTGGCCCATTATGTCGCGGACATTCATCAGCCGCTGCATGTAGGCGCGGAATATTTCGATGCGCAGGGCCGTGCGACAGACCCGGATAAGGACAAATCAGCCCTTGGAGATGAAGGCGGAAACATGTTTACGCTGGAATTAAGTGATGAACCGCCACGACGCCGAGGTATCCGCAAGAAAAATTTTCATGCGTTTTGGGACTATGACGCGGTAAACGCGCTTTTCCCTCAGGTGCCCCGTTGGCTGCCAAAAAGTGAATTGCAGTCGCAAATCGAGCCACTTAAGAAACAGCTGGTTCACGAAATGGCGACACAAGAGCCGCGCAACTGGCGGATGCCGCCAAATGTTTCCCTTAACAATTACGCCGAGATGTGGGCGGACCAAATCTTGCCGATCGCGCGTGAAGCGCATGAACGAGTCCAATTCAGAAATGTACACCCGCAACAGGAAGAGGATCGCGTTGTCGCAGCCGGTGAAGCGGTTGAAAAACCGCAACTCGACCAACTTACTTATCGCACATGCGCGACCAATGTGGTGCGCGACGAATTACACAAGGCCGGCTGGCGTCTTGCTGATTTACTAGAGAAAGTTTTGTAGGGCGGGGGTTGCATTGTCCGTATGAATGGTGAGCAGGCAGAGAGCGCGCGTCGCGCGCGAACCAATGAAGCCGGGCCGACAGCACAAATTCTTCTAAGCCGAAAATGCGAGCCGTTGTCCAGCGTGTAAGCCGCGCGCGTGTAATCGTGGAGAGTCGCGTCACAGGAGAAATCGGGGTCGGTCTCATGATTTTGCTTGGCATCGGCCGCAATGATGCCTCGGCTGTCGCTGTCAGTATGGCCGAGAAGGTCGCGCACCTGAGGATCTTTGAGGACGATGAAGGGAAAATGAGCCGCTCCCTTCTAGACGTGAAGGGCAGCGCGCTGGTCGTGTCGCAGTTTACACTTTACGGTGACGCACGCCGTCAGCGCAGGCCGAGCCTTATTGCTGCGGCGCCGCCAGACCAAGCGAAGAAGCTGTACGAAGAGTTCAGTGAAGCGCTGCGTGAGTTAGGAATCAGCGTGGCGACAGGAGTTTTCAAAGCCATGATGTCCGTCGAATCAGTCAACGAAGGCCCGGTCACAATCCTTCTCGATTCTGACAAGATGTTCTAGCCGGCTGCGTCACGTCTCAGAAGCTCATAAAGACATAGCCTCTGTTCTCATCATAACGAAGGCTAATCCCTGGCGCGCCATGCGGCGCAACAAAGAAAGCGCGCCGGAATTTCTTCCGGCACGGTTTCAGACGTCATTCTGAGCGAAGCGAAGAATCTCTCTGTTAATCGAACGCTCGCTACTTCGTGAGATTCCTCGCTGCCGCTCGGGATGACAGACTAACTCAGGCTTCGGTCTTCTTTGCGTTTGCTGTTTTCTTGCATTGCCCTTTCAGCTGAGCGAACTGCTCTGCGGAAAGAATACCCTTCGCGCGACTCAGGAACGTCTGCCTACTTTCCTTGGTGCAGCCGGCTTTCATGCATTCCGCCTGCCACGCTTCAACTTTTGCCTTTTGATGCGATGTCAGATTGAGTGTTGCCAGATTAACGCACGCCATTGAACCCGCATTCGCGGCGCCCCTGGCGCAGCATGCCTTGTCTCCTGCAAACGCGCTCGATGCCGTAAGCATCGCAATGGCAACTAGAGCTGTAGTGGTAATTTTAATCATGATGGATGCTGAGATAGTCGCGCTATCGAATGCGTTCAAACTTTTTCGCGCTCCTCACTGCTCCAGTGGGATAGGATTGCAGCTGTCACAGCTGCCTCTACAGTAAAAATTCATGCCCGCAACGCTCGACCCCGTTCGCCCGATCCGACTCTCAGAAATCCAGGAAGCGCGCAAACGAATTGCACAAACAATCGTTCGCACGCCGCTTATCCGTCTGGATCTCGGACCGGACTTTCCGGATATTCGACTCAAGCTGGAGAATCTACAGCCGATTAATGCTTACAAATTGCGTGGGGCAGCAAATGCCGTGGCGCTGCTCCCTGACTCCCAACGGAAGCGCGGTGTGTGGACGATCAGTGCGGGAAATGCGGGCCAAGGTGTTGCCTATGCGGCGCGACAAGCGGGTGTGCCATGCGCCGTCGTAGTCGTTGAAACGGCGCCAAAATCTAAGCTCGAGCGGATGAAAGCACTCGGCGCCAAACTCATTCCCGTTCCGTATGACGTCGCCTGGCAAGCCTTGGAGCAGCGCTCATTTCCTGGAGCCGAAGGAACGTTCGTTCACCCGTTCGACGACGACAATTTCATCGCCGGCCACGGAACCATGGGATTGGAAATTCTGGAGGACGCGCCTGACGCGGCTACCGTCATCGCCAGCATTGGCGGTGGTGGACTGATCACTGGGGTTGGCAGCGCAATCAAGGCGCTCAAGCCGGAAACAAAGGTCTTCGGAGTGGAACCGGAGACGGCTGCGCCCGCAGCGCTTTCATTCGAGAAAGGTTCGCCGCAAGCGTTTACAAATTGGAAAGCTTCGTTCGTAGATGGCGCCGGCGGACAAAGCATGTTTCCTCGCATGTGGGAACGAATGAAACCGGTGGTGGACGGTTATATCGTCGTCAGCCTCGACGAAACAAAAAACGCAATGCGACTCTTGGCCGAAAAAGCGCGAATCATCGCCGAGGGCGCGGGCGCGTTGCCAGTTGCCGCGGCGGTGACCGGGAGAGCCGGCAAGGGTCCCATTGTTGCCATCGTCTCCGGTGGCAACATCGACCTCAACAAGTTCTGCGAACTGATCGCATCCTAAACAAATTGGTCACGCGTATTCTCGCGCTTCTTGAAAAACGGCGCTGCACACATCGATATTGACTTTCGGTCTGAGATTGAGCAAAATCGCGCCCAAACAAATAAAGGAGAAAAACAAATGAAAATTGGCGATACAGCACCGGATTTTGAGGCGGAAACTACCGAAGGCCGGATTCGGTTCCATGATTGGATCGGCGATTCCTGGGCGATTCTGTTCTCGCACCCAAAGGACTTCACCCCGGTCTGCACGACCGAACTCGGTTACATGGCCAAAATTAAGCCAGAGTTCGAGCGCAGAAATGTTAAGGTCATGGGATTGTCGGTCGATTCCACCGGCGATCATGCAGGCTGGGCAAAGGACATCGAAGAAACGCAGGGACACGCGCCGAACTACCCAATTGTAGGTGATGCCGACTTCAAGATCTCAAAACTATACGGGATGCTCCCGGCCGATATCGCGGGCGACCCGAAGAAGCGCACGCCCGCTGATAACGCGACGGTGCGCAATGTTTACGTCGTCGGCCCGGACAAGAAGATCAAGCTGATCCTCGTCTACCCGATGACGACGGGCCGCAATTTCGACGAAGTGCTGCGGGTGATCGATTCTCTCCAATTGACGGCGAAGCATCAAGTAGCAACGCCAGTCAACTGGAAGCAAGGGCAAGACGTGATCATCGCGGGCTCCGTATCGGACGAAGAGGCGAAGAAGCGTTACCCGCAAGGGTGGAAGGCACCGAAACCGTACCTTCGCATCGTGCCGCAGCCGCAATAATTGCGGAGCACGTCTGCAAGACGTCGTCTAGTGTTAATTCTAGATCGTTCGCTCGGCAGAATATTCTACAGGGTCCTGATTAAAGTACCTTCGCAATTCTGCGTATAGCTTCGGATGCCGAGCACGCAGCGCCCATGGCCGCTCGAAGAACGCTTCGACTGATACGGCGAAAAACTCAACGGGATCAGTGGCTCCGTAGGTATCGAGCAACGTCGGGATTCCACTCTCATCAGCAGCGCGCAGCGACGCAAACTCGGATCTCATGACTTCGCTCCAAGCCAATTGCTGCTCGCGCGTTGCCAATCCCGGCACGCCGTCGGCTGCGTTATTTTCGTAGTCAAGTTGGTGAGCGAATTCATGAAGGACAACATTCTTAGCATCCGAAGGATCAGCCGCGCCGTGTTTGACGGCGCCCCAGGACAGGACCAACGAACCCATTCGACGACCGGTCTCCCCAAGACGAGTCACAGTCCCCTCTTGCCAAACATGCTCACCAATCGGCCTTTTTTCTTCCACCATGTATGTTAAGGGATAAACAAGAATCGTGAGCAACCCGGGGAAATAATCCGTCCTGCGATGCAACAACAGAAGGCAAGCTTGCGCCGCGATAGTCACGCGAACCTCATCGGTAATCATGAGCCCGCCACATCCCTCGAAACGTTTTTCGGCAAGAAATACCTGGATGTGACCAAGTAGTTCGGCGCGGTCGCTCGCGGACAGCTTTTGAAAAAATATAACATGACGCTGAATCAACCTCAGCCATTCTTTCGGAAACGGCCGCGCTCGCAGGCGACGTCGCCTCCGCTGCTTCAGGAATTCAAAGATCATATGAAAATGTTAGCAGAACGTTTCACCACATTCGGCTCAGTGGGTGCGCTTCAGTATTAAAGATGACTTTATCGAACTTCAAGGTTTTAGGCGGCGCGAAGAGCAAATAAAAATATTTGAAAGTCTCAGCCAGAACGAAGCTCTGCATTTCGTCCAGTTGTTGTTTGCTGATCACGTCGGCGAGCGCAGCATAGCCGGCGTCCGTGCGGCAATATTTAACGAAGTCATCGAACATTTTCTCGCCCATCCGCCGATACTCCCGATCACCTGTGTAATGATACAGGTAGTAAGTGGACTCAATGATCTCGGGGCGCAGGTGATAACTTCCGGCGACCACGCGCATCGTTTTGCAGTCGAGCATTTCCGGCTCGATGCCGTGCAGGTCCCACATTTTGAACGATGAAGCCTGCAGGCGACGCGCTCGCTCGAGATCGCCTGAAAGGGCGAGCAACGCAGGAAAGAATGCATCGAGCGCGCCGTAAGTTTTCTTCGTTCGCTTACCTGTCTGCATATCGGCGTGCCCATACCACAATTCGCCGCCGATTTCGTCGGCAAGATATTTGTTAACGGCGGGAATACTGGCGGCCCACATGTCGCGACAATCTTTATCGCCGAACAGAACCCAGCACTTCCATAGATACTCGTAGCACGAGTCAATGCCTCCGCTGATGTGACTATCAGTGTTCGTCCACGCGCCTGTCTCGACGTTAATGCTTTGCCCAACGAGACCGAGTGGCGAACGCCACCTGAAGGTCTCGACTAACGCGCGTTTTGCTTTCTCGTAGAGAACGGGCCTGCCAGTCAGTTTGCTCAGAGTGCCAAATTCCAATAGCAGTGTGCCAGTTTCTGCGGGATTCGTCACCGAATCGCGTGTCTGGCCAGTGCGAAGGTTGACGTAAACGTAAGGAAGCCCAGTCGGTGAATTGAAAACCGGCAGCAATCGGTTGCCCAAATCTTCCGCCAGGCTCAAGAGGCGCTGGTCCCCTGTCAGTTGATAGCTGGAGAGAAGCCCGCCGAGCAGACGCATCGTTATCTCGAAATTTTTGACGTAAATATCGCGATCGAACGACAGATCACTGACGATAAGCGATCGCGCTCTTTCAGCCTCGCGGCATCGAAAAGCATCAGGATGAGTTTGTCGAGTGCATCGACTGGCGTCATGAAGAGCGACTGTCCGTACCAATCGTGTCCGGTTTTACTTAAAGGTTGCAACGCGTCTTGACCCCATGCATAACGCTCGTAATTGCTCCAAGCGTGCAGAAATTCAGTTCGCACACGTGCAAGGAGCTGCCGCACGGCTTCGTCCTGGCGTGATTTGGCGCATCCGTGCATTGCGAAGGCGACGAAGGCAGCCAGCAAAAATACGGTTGGCACAATTCGGTCTGGCATTCGGTGTCGATCAGACTAACAATCAAAATTAAGGAAGGTTCATACAATGAATACCATGTCTATTTCTCGTCGTAGATTTGCTCAGTTGTTAGGCGCAGGCGCGGCAGCGGTAGTCGTTAAACCGGCGCTTTCTTTCGCAAAGCCAACTCAATCCGCTGCCACGTCTTCCACGGCGGGTCGCAACATCGTCCGATTAAGCGCGAATGAGAATCCTAACGGACCTTCGCTCAAAGCATTGCAGGCGATGACGGATTCATTTGGTCTAAGCTGCCGTTATCCGGATGAGCACAATAACCTGCTGATTGAGAAGCTGGCGAAACTAAACGGCGTCAATCACGATCAGATCCTGCTCGGCGATGGTTCCAGCGAGATTCTGAAGCTCTGCGCGGAGACATTCACCGGCAAGAACCGCGGCACACTCGTCGCCGCTGATCCCACTTTTGAACCGATTTTGCAACAGGCGGGAATCAACGGTGCCGAAGTCGTGAAGGTGCCGCTGACCGCCAGCTTTGCACATGACCTGCCGAAGATGCTTGCCGCCGCGAAGCGAGGTTTGATCTACGTTTGCAACCCAAACAACCCCACCGCCAGCATTACGCCCACGAATGAGCTCAGTGAATTCATCGGAAAAACGCTACGCGAAACGATGATTCTCGTGGATGAAGCGTACTTTCACTACGCCGACAGCCCTGACTACGAAAGTGTTATCCCGCTGGTGAAGGATCATTCGAACCTGATTGTGTCGCGCACGTTTTCAAAAGTTTACGGCATGGCGGGATTGCGCTGCGGTTATTGTGTCGCGCAAAAGGAAACGCTCGACCAACTGCGTACGCATCAAATGTGGGACAGCGTCAACATCATGGCATTGGCGGCGGCTAGCGCGAGTCTCGACGATCCCGATCAAGTCCCAACCGGTCAGCGTTTAAATAGCGAAGCGAAAACGTTTACGGTCGGCGAGCTCGATAAGCTGGGCTACAAAACAATTCCTTCTCAGGCGAACTTCATCATGTTCGACTGCAAACGCCCCGTTGTGCCGCTGATCCAGGCGTTGAAGCAACGCAACGTAGAGGTCGGCCGCTTATTCCCAGCGCTTCCAAACTACATGCGCCTCACCATTGGGAAGAGATCTGAAATGGAATCCTTTCTGGGCGCGTTCAAGCAAGTGATGGTGTAACGCGCAGAAACATTGTGGCGGCGCGGGCCGAGGAGAATCCCTCTATAAGCTGAGGGTTTTAGCCGAATAAGCCGTGCAGCCAGAGGTATACGGCTCCGGTCAGAGCGCCGACGCCGACCGCCATTAGCAATACTTTCTTGTGTCTGATTTTTCGCGGCTCGCTGACGGATACCGCAATGTTTGACGGGAAGACGGCTTCGAGCGCTTCGTGATACAAGTGTCGATCGTCCACTGACATTTCGCCGGCATGATTGAACTCGGCGCCGTTCATGATGATCTTCGCATTCAGTTTCGCCGCCAATCGCGCCCCGGAGTGAAGCACGGGCTTCTCGGCGATCGCGCGATCATATGCAGGCCTGACGCTAACTGGCATGTCGTCAGCACTGGCGTACTCGCGGCCGTTGAACTGGATCATGGTGCGTCTCGCGCTTGCTAAAAGATGGAATCAATGCTCGAATTCCGCGCTTTTCACAACTATTTTTCGCGAAATTCTAACGCCCCGTCTTTGGCGTCCACGTGGACGGTTTGGCCTTCGCGGATTTTTCCTTCGAGGATGTCGATGCTAAGCGGGTCGAGAATTTCTCGTTGAATGGTGCGTCGCAGGGGGCGTGCGCCGTAAACCGGATCGTAACCTTCGCGCGCAAGCAGTTCCTTCGCGGAATCGGAGAGCTTGAGCGTGATCTTTTGTTGCTCGAGACGCTTCGACAGTCGCTTAAGCTGAATTTCGACAATCTTCTTTAGATCATCTTCCGTGAGCCGATCGAAAATAATGATCTCATCGACGCGATTGAGAAACTCTGGGCGGAAATGCGCGCGCAACGCGTCCGTCACGAAACGCCGGCGCGCTTCACGTGATTCTTCCTCCGTGATATACTGCGAGCCAATGTTCGAGGTCATGATGATGACCGTGTTCTTGAAATCGACCGTTCTCCCCTGCCCGTCTGTGATGCGGCCGTCATCGAGCACTTGTAGAAGCACGTTGAACACGTCGGGATGCGCTTTTTCGATTTCGTCAAAGAGTACGACCGAGTACGGTCTGCGCCGAACGGCTTCAGATAATTGGCCGCCCTCTTCGTAGCCGACGTACCCCGGTGGCGCGCCGATTAACCGCGCGACCGTGTGCTTCTCCATGTATTCGCTCATGTCGATCCGGATCATCGCGTTCTCGTCATCGAACAAGAATTCTGCCAGTGCGCGGGACAGTTCCGTTTTGCCGACCCCGGTTGGTCCGAGAAAAATGAATGAACCGAGCGGGCGATTTGGGTCCTGCAAGCCAGCCCGCGCTCGACGCACCGCGTTGGCGACGGCCTTGATCGCCTCGTCCTGCCCGACGACGCGCAGATGCAAATGCTCTTCCAGTTTTACCAGCTTCTCGCGTTCGCCTTCTTGTAGCCGCGACACCGGAATATGCGTCCAGCTCGAAACGACCTCTGCAATGTCTTCCTCAGTCACTTCTTCGCGGAGCAGAGACTTTTTGCTCTTGGCGCTTTTTGCGGTGGCGTCGGCCAATTTCTTTTCGAGCTCGGGAATTTTTCCGTACTGAATCTCGCTTGCCCTGGCCAGCTCGCCGCGGCGCTGCGCACGCTCGAGCTCAGTCCGAAGTCGATCGAGTTCTTCCTTCCATTTTCGCTGCTCTTCTAAAATTGCTTTTTCTTTCTGCCATTCCGCTTTGAGCGCATTCGATTTTTCTTTTAGCTCAGCCAATTCCTTTTCGAGCTTCTTCAAGCGCTCCTTGCTTGCGGGATCTTTTTCTTTCTTGAGCGCCTGGCGTTCCATCTCGTGTTGCATGATCTCGCGCTCGATCACGTCGATCTCCGTTGGCATCGAATCGAGCTCGATCTTCAAACGCGATGCCGCTTCATCGACGAGATCGATCGCCTTGTCCGGTAAGAAACGGTCGCTGATGTAGCGTTGCGATAGAACGGCAGCAGCCACGAGTGCCGCGTCGGTGATGCGAACGCCGTGGTGCACTTCGTAGCGCTCCTTCAGGCCACGCAGAATTGCGATCGTGTCTTCCACGGTCGGTTCATTCACCAGCACCGGCTGAAAACGCCGCTCGAGCGCAGCGTCTTTCTCAATGTATTTGCGGTATTCATCGATCGTGGTCGCGCCGACCGTTCGTAACTCGCCACGCGCAAGCATCGGCTTAAGCATGTTCGAAGCGTCCACGGAACCTTCTGCTGCGCCCGCGCCAACGATTGTGTGCAATTCGTCGATGAACAAGATGATTTGGCCCTGGGAATCGGTCACTTCTTTCAAGAAAGCTTTGAGGCGATCTTCGAATTCGCCGCGGAACTTTGCGCCTGCGACCATCGCGCCAATATCCATGGCGATGATTCGCTTTTGCTTTAACGAATCAGGCACGTCGCCGCTGATGATTCGCCGTGCCAACCCTTCTACGATCGCTGTCTTACCAACACCTGGGTCGCCGATTAGCACCGGGTTATTTTTTGTCCGGCGTGACAACACTTGCATGATCCGTCGAATTTCGTTGTCGCGTCCAATCACCGGATCGATCTTGCCGCGCCGCGCCAGCTCAGTCAGGTCGCGCCCGTATTTTTCCAGCGCCTGATACTTGCCTTCGGGATTTTGATCAGTCACTCGCTGGGAGCCGCGCACCTGCTGAAGACCCTGCATGAGTTGGTCGCGCGTGACGCCAAAATCTTTTAACAATTTTGCCGCAGGCACATTCGAGCCAGCCAACGCGAGCAAATAATGCTCGGCGCTGGTGAATTCATCCTTCAGTTTCGACATCTCCTTCTCCGCAGTGTCCAACACGTTGCGAAGTTCGCTCGAGAGCCGCAGGTCGGCGGCGGCGCCATGGATCGTCGGGCGGCCCTCCAGCTCTGAGCGCAGCCGTTCACGTAACTGATCTACGTTTGCTCCAATCTTCTCAAGGAGTGGCCGCGTTATTCCTTCGCTTTGATCCAGAAGCGCGGACAGAAAATGCTCGTTTGTGATTTCGGGATGATTGGCCTGCGAAGCCAGATCCTGTGCGCCCTGCAGCGCCTCCTGCATCTTCTGGGTGTATTTGTCGATGCGCATACTTCAAGATAGTAAACGCAAGCCGCGCGGCAATTCACCGCACAGCCCTGCAACATCTGGCGGCAACGCCGAACCTTCAATACTCAATTGAACGAGCTTCAAGCTAAGGCGTTTGACACAAACGCCGCTACAAGGATGAGTGTTTGCGATGAGCGCGGAAGTGAAGTTAGGCACTCGGCACGCTTTCCGCGTACTGCGGCCGGGGCCGTTTCGCCGCTACATCATCGGTAGTGCGATCTCAGATACAGGAACGTGGATGCAGGTGATGGCTCAAGGTTACGTGATGAGCACGCTCACGAACAAAGCGCTAATGCTCGGAATGGCCAATCTTGCTGCCGGTCTGCCGATGCTCCTTTTAACGATGGCCGGCGGTTCGGCGGCCGATCGTTTCGATAAACGAAAAATTCTTCTCGCGACTCAGTATTTCCAGATTGCGCTCGCAATTTCCATCGGTCTCTTGATCATGAGCGGCAAAATCCAGATCTGGCACATCCTGGCGTTCGCGGTCGCTCTCGGTATTTCGAACTCATTTGAAATGCCGACGCTCAACGCATTCGTACCCGAGTTGGTGACGCGCGATGAAATTCAAAGCGCGATTGCCGTAGACCGTGCGGTGTTTCACGGATCACGAGTGGTTGGTCCGGCGCTCGCCGGAATCTTCATCAGCGCGTGGGGCGCCGCTTGGGCCTTCTTTTCGAACGCAATTTCGTTCGTGGCGCTGATCATCGCGTTGTTCATGATCCCGCCGCGACCGCGCGGCACGGCCGAAGACGAACACAAACGCGCCAGTGGAATCAAGGAAGGCTTTCGGTATGTCGCAAAAGACAAACCGAGTCTAGCGATGATCGGCCTGATCGCAGCTACTACGGTTTTCATTTTCCCAATTATCACCGTGATGATGCCATTGTATGTGCGCCTGGTGCTCGGGCTCGGCGCGGATCGGCTCGGATTTTTGATGGGCGCTTCCGCAGTCGGCTCAGTGATCGGCGCAATTTTTCTGATCAGCATCCCGCGCGAGAAACGCGTGTCGTTTATGATGGTGAACGTCGGCATCGTCGCATGCGCGATTTTTGGTTTGTCGCGGGCGCCAAGTTTTTATCTCGCGACCGCGCTGCTCATTTTTAATTCACTAGGCTTGGCGATGAACTTCGGGTTGGCGAACACGATTGTGCAGGAACGGGCGCCCGATTATTTGCGCGGGCGCGTCTCAGCTGTGTTCATGTTGAGCTTTGTTGGCCTCATGCCGGTGGCGGGCTTGGGAATTACTGGTCTATCGGATCTCATCGGAATGCGCACGGCGCTGGCGGTCGCGGCCGGCTGCTACGCTGTGATCGCGTTAATTGTACTCGGACGCGTCCGCCGGCAGTGCGCTCAACCTGCGCTCGCAGAAACTCCCACCGCCGAAACGCCGGTGCCGCCGATCGCCGCTGCTGTTTAGCGTGATAGCGTTTTCCACCTGCTGGAACTCCGGACGCCACACCGCCGGGGACGAAATGCTGCGCGAAATCAAAACCCAACTTGGGTTTGACTTAATCGAGCTGGGTCATGGTATCCGCCTGTCGCTGGTGCCAGGAATCCAACAAATGTTTGATGCGGGGCAGGTTCGCTTCACCAGTTTGCATAATTTTTGCCCGTTACCCGTGGAAGTGATGATGGCTTCGCCGGACTGCTACCAATTTTCCGCTGTTTCTTCTGAAGAACGTGAGCGCGCCGTCAAGCAAACGTTTCAGACAATTGATTTCGCAGCGCGATTAAACGCGCCGTTTGTCGTGCTGCATTTAGGGCAGGTGAACATAGCATCTGTCACCGACCGGTTGATCGAGCTGGCGAAAACCGGCAGATACCTGTCACGGAAATATGTGAGGTTGAAGCTACGAGCAGTGCAAAAACGAGAAAGAATCGCGCCCGCTTGTTTGCAGCGCGTGAAAGATTGCCTAGCCCGCATCATCGAGCACGCCGCGTCGAAAAATGTCAGGCTCGCTTTAGAAGGCCGGCGCGGTTACGAAGAAATTCCGACCGAGCGTGAGTTGCCGGCGCTGCTGGACGAACTGAATTCACCGCAGCTTGGGTACTGGCATGATTTCGGCCACTCACAAATCAAAGAGAACCTGGGCTTCATTGATCACGCCGAATGGCTGCGCTTGATTGGCCCGCGCGCGTTTGGCTGCCACGTGCAGGACTGCGTTTGGCCAGCGAAAGATCATGAGGCGCCCTTTACCGGGGATGTGGAATTTCAAAAACTTGTTCCACTCCTTCCTGCAAACTGCTTATTTGTCTGGGAGATGAGTCCGAACAAATCCGCCGACGCAATTCGCCGGTCGGTCCAAATTTGGAAGGAACGCTTTGGCGAATGAAAAAAATCCTGGTCACACTTTTCCAGCTTAGCGTCACAATCGGGGTGCTTTACTGGGTGTATCACGATCCCAACAGGCGCGCGCAAATGGCTGAGGCGATCCGAAACGCCGAGTATCGGTGGGTTGGCATGGGCATTCTGGCATATGTAGTGGTGGAAATCGCCGCTGCCTTTCGCTGGCGCGTTTTGCTGAAGGTCCAAAAAATTCACCTCACTCTCCCACGCCTCACAGGCTTGTTTTTTATCGGGATGTTTTACAACCAGTTTCTCCCCGGCGGCACGGGAGGCGACATTATCAAAAGTTATTACCTGCTGAAGGAAACCCCCGACAAGAAAGCGGGTGCACTGCTGGCGGTGGTGTTCGACCGCTTTATAGGGCTTGTCGCTTTGGTCGCCATTACCGCAACGCTCATCGGCTTGCGTTATGATTTCCTTTCGCAGAAACCCGAGACGCGAAGTTTGCTTTGGCTCTTGCTATTCCTTCTTGGTACATCGGTGGCCTTTTTACTTGCAACCTTCGTCATTAGTGGATTCAAACTGTTGCATTCGTTACCCGCGCGGTTCCCAGGCCGCGACAGATTAATCGAGATCTCGGCGGCGTATCATCTCTACGCGCATCACTGGCGGGCGACACTGGTCGCGTTTGGCGCATCGGTCGTGGCGCACCTCGCTACGTTCGCAACTTTTCTGTGTGCGGCCTACGCGTTGGGCGCGCCCGTGCCCCTGGTGAATTTCTTTGCGGTGATGCCGGTCGAACGCACGATCTCGGCGTTACCGATCAGTTTCGCGGGAATTGGCCTTCGCGAAAAAGTTTTGCAGATTATGCTGAACGGTCTCTGCGGCGTGCCGGAAGCAAAAGCCATTCTGATCGGCTCGCTGAGTTTTCTCATTATTCTGGTTTGCTGTCTTCCAGGGGCTGTTGTTTATCTCTTTTACCGGCCCAGTGGCTTGGCCGGCCGCGTGAAATTGCGCGAGATGCAACAGGAAGTAGTCACGCTGGAACATGAGCTCGGCGAAGCGGAGTAAAATATGGGAGGGACCTTAGCGTCCCGATTGGGTGTGATAACAAAAAAATCGCGGCGCAGAGGCCGCTCCCACATTTCCAAGCGTCCATTTGTCGTCGCCACTTTCGCCATGACCGTGGATGGCAAAGTGACCACGAAAAACTTCGCGCCGGTTGATTTCACTTCGCGCGAAGACAAGCTGCATTTATTTCGCCATCGCGCTCTGGCCGATGCGGTTTTGCTCGGGCACACCAGTTTGAAACGCGACAATGTCCGGCTCGGCATTCCGAAGGATTTGCAGCAAGCCAAAATCAAGCGAAAGAAAACCCCTGCCCCATTGCGCGTGATCGTCTCAAACAAAGGTAGGATCGACAGCCGATTGAAGATTTTCCAATCCACCATTTCGCCGATCCTCATTTTTTCCACGACGCGAATGCCAAAGCAAACGCAAGCTGCGCTCAAAGGGAAAGCCACTTTGCATCTCACTAAATCCGACAAGATCGATCTTGCCGCTATGTTGAGAACTTTGCGCAGCAGATACAACGTGCGCAGGCTCGCGTGCGAAGGCGGCCCAACGCTTTTTCGCGCCTTATTGGAACGCGATTTGATTGATCAGCTGAATCTCACGATTGCGCCCTATATGTTCGGCGGAGCCAAAGCGCCTACGCTGACAGGTCTGACCAAGGCATTCCTTCCCGCGAGCGTCCACTGTTCTTTGATCAATATGCGCATAATCGGCGACGAGTGTTTTCTCACGTATCGAATCAAGCATCAGCGGCGGCGGAACTAGACGACTCTTCGCGACGCGGTCGCCGCACAAGTTCACCTTCGCAGTTTGGGCAAACGAAGTTCATTTGCTCGGCGCAACTCGCGCAATACGTGCATTCGTAACTACAAATGTAAGCTACTCCGCTCGCTATAAGCGTCCGTCCGCATTTTTCGCAAATTGTTTTCAGCTCTAGCGCCATTTCTTTCGGTCAGAAGAACTCTTTTAATGATAGTTGCGAGGACGTTACTCGGCTGTTCCGAAGGGCTTGTCTTTTTGCGCCACGAGGATCTGGAAGCCGGTGTGACTCTGCGTTGTGGGATCCACAGGCTTGTCAGTGAAGATGATCGTCGTGCCCGGCGTTATAACTTGCGTAGTCTTGGTAAGGAATTCAGCCGGCAACCCACTTTTCTGTGCCGCCAGAAAAAGACTCTCGCTAGAGCCTTGCTTTCCCTTAGCAGTCACTTGAATCCAGCGAAGATGTCCGTCTGCATCCGTACCCTGTAGCGCGCTGAAAACATGATCGTTCAACGGCAAAACAACCTGAGGATTGGCAATCGCCGCTCGGCCGATCTCTACGCCATTACGATAGACGTACACTGTTTTGTCTGCGCTGCTTACGATCAGAGAGACTGGGCCGCTAAGAGATTTATCGGGGTTCCATTCAAATTGGCCCGCCGCTATCGGTTCGCTTTCCTCGCCGCTCTGCGTGAAGAACAGACCGGGGTGGAACGTCTCGGCCGGCGCGGAATGCTCATCGGCGATGATCACCGTCGCGCCTTTCATGGTGACGCCAAAGAGCAGCTTGGAAAATTCAATCGGCAGCCGGATGCAGCCATGTGAGTCGGGGTAACCCGGCAGATCGCCAGCGTGCAGGGCGATCCCGCCCCAAGTCACGCGCTCCATGTAAGGCATTTCCGCGCCTTTATAAATGCTCGAGGTATGATGAACCTCCTTTTCCAGGATCGTGAAGATGCCAGTGGGAGTGCGATGACCTGGTCGACCTGTGCTGACACTCGACCGTGCGATACGGATCCCGTTACGATAAACGTATGCCACCTGCTCGGTAATGCTGGCCACAATGAGCAAAGGACCCTCCGGCGCACGTTCGGGTTCCCAAACATATTCGCCAGGCTTTAGTGTGACGGTTTCGGGAGAGACTCGGGCGCCCTCGGTAAAGGTTTCGGCACAAATGATGAATCGGCCGACAATTAGTAAGCCGCTGGCAACGGCAAACAATGAGGAGAGTAAAGATTTCACGGTAGTTAATCGGTAACTAGCCAACCCCCGTGATGATTCAGGCCGGCCTTGGCTGTCAATGTACTTTTTTAATTCAATGTCGGTGGCGCCCGATTCAGCTTGACTCGCCGGCGCCTCCTTGACCACGATGCCGCCGAACAAGATAAGGAGAAACAATATGAAGAACTACATTCGGCTAATCGCACTGGCTTTATGCTTCGGCATGTTTGTGCTGCTGGCACCGGCGTCGTCCGCTCAAAATAAAGGTGCGAAGCTTCAGGCGATATCGCAACAGCTTAATCTCACGCCTCAACAGAAGGCGAAGATTCTGCCCATTCTCGCCGACGAAGGTCCAAAAGTAGAAGCCATTAAGAACAATGGTTCGCTCTCGGGTTTTCAAAAAATGCAGCAGATCAGGGCGATTCACCAGCAGACCGATCCTCAGATGAAGGCTATTCTTTCACCTGACCAGTACCAAAAGCTACAGGCAATTCGTCAACAAGCCATTCGTGAGGCTATGCAGAAGCGCCGCGGCGGATGATCGATTAGTTGCGCACTGCGCTCGCAAAACGCTCCAGATACATCCGCTGCAGATCTTCGGTACTAAGTTTCTGCGGACTGAGATCGAACTCTACTTTTTCGATCGTGCCTTTAAAGTACTTGGGCAGTAATTTGGCGTATCCAAGTTTTGGAACGACTGGAAGACCGTTGTCCGTACCGATGTCCATGCCAGCGTAAGCGGTAAACCGAAGCGGCGCGGTATGCTCGATCTTGCCTTCGGCTTCCTGTTTCCCGTTGATGAAGAGCCGGCTTGTGCCGCTGGTAGCGAACTCGCCGGGTTTATCGGCGGTGAACTCGTAGCGGACGTTGACTTTGCCTTTCGGCAGCTCATCACGCGAGGTGATGGTGTCCAGTTTCAAACCAAGGAAACTATAGGTGTGCTTCAGTCGGCCTTCTTCGACATAAAGCGAGAAGCCGCCAAGGAAACTGCCCTCCGCCACGATGACGCCCTCTATTCCGGGACGCAACCGAAGGCCTGATCGGCCCGGATTATCCAAATCTGCGCTGATGCTATACGAACGATTGTAAATCGGGGGAATCATGCCGGACGAGATATTTTCCGTTCCGCTGTAATAAGTGAATTTGGTCTGATCGGTCGAGTGCTTCGGAAAACCCCACAAAAACGCAATCTCGCCGAATAGCGGTGTCACCTGGTATTTCTCGGCTTCAGACCAGAACAGCGCGGTCAGTTCGCGTACCTTATCCGGATACTTGTCCGCCACATCGTCAGCCTGCGAGAAATCTTCGTCCAGATTATACAGCTCGTACTTGTCGTTGTCCGGGTTCCATTTGTCTGGTGCAAACTGCGCGAGCGTTGGAGGATCCAACTTCCAAGGGATTCGGTCCGGGCGCCAGCATGCGATCCAGCCGTCCTTGTACATAGCGCGATTTCCGAGGATCTCGAAATACTGTTGAGTGTGGCGCGAGGGCGCATTTGCATCAGCGAACGTGGAAAGAAAACTTACGCCATGCATCGGCATTTGTGCGACGCCGTTAACTTGCTTTGGCTCCGGCAGGCCAGCAGCCTCCAGAATGGTGGGAGCGATGTCGGTGCAATGAGTGAATTGGCTGCGCAAGCCGCCTTTGTCCTTGATGCGTTTTGGCCAGCTAATGACCATGGGGTTACGAATGCCGCCGAGATGCGAGGCCACCTGCTTTCCCCATTTAAATGGCGTGTTACCCGCCCACGCCCACGCTGCCGCATAGTGCGGATCCATATCGGGGCCGCCCCATTTGTCGAGGCCGCCGTAAGCTTTGATCGCTTTTAATTGCTGCTCAGCAGTGAGTGGAATGCCGTTCAAGGTTATGATTTCGTTGAATGTCCCGTCCTCCGTTCCTTCCATGCTGGCACCGTTGTCCCCGAAGATGTAAATAACGAGCGTATTGTCGCCGAGGCCCATGTCTTCGATCGCTTGCAGGACGCGTCCGACAGCGTGGTCAGTGTTTTCCTGGTAACCGGCATAGACCTCCATCTGACGCGAATACACCTTCTTTACGTCCGGCGGTACGCTGTCCCACGCTGGGAACGCCGGATCGCGAGGCGTCAGTTTGGCGTTGGCCGGAATCACACCGAGCTGTTTCTGCCGTGCGAACGTCTCTTCGCGCAACTTGTCCCAACCCTGATCGAATTTGCCCTTGTATTTGTCGCTCCATTCCTTCGGCACCTGGTGTGGCGCATGGGTCGCACCCGTCGAGAAATAGAGAAAGAAAGGTTTTTCGGGCGCTTGCGCTTTCTGATCGCGAATCCAGGTAATTGAGTGTTCGGCCATAGCGTCATTGAGATAAAAGTTCTTCTCCTTCGGCACACCGACCATCTTGTTGTTCTCGACGAGGACCGGATCGAACTGACTGGTTTCTCCGCCCAAAAATCCCCAGAAGTAATCGAAGCCCAGCGCGTTCGGCCAGCGGTCAAACGGGCCCGCCGGTCCCTGCTGCGCGTCAGGTGTGAGATGCCACTTGCCGATCGCAGCAGTGTTGTAGCCGTTGGCCTGAAGAATCTGCGCGATGGAAGCCGCGCTTGTCGGCCAGTTCGTGCTGTAGCCCGGCCAACCGCCGATCAACTCGGAGATCGAGCCGAATCCCACCGCGTGATGGTTCCGCCCCGACAGCAACGCCGCGCGCGTGGGTGAACAAAGCGCCGTCACGTGAAATCGATTGTACCGAAGTCCCTCCGCCGCGAGTTTGTCAAACGTCGGTGTAGCGACCGGCCCGCCGAACGTGGACGGATTACCGAAGCCAGCATCGTCAATCAGCACGAGGAGAACATTGGGTGCGTCCGGCGGAGCTTTCACTGGCTGAGTAAAGGATGCTTTTGAGCCTTCGAGGGTTCGCTTTGTTGCGCCTTGGAAGGGCTGGGCTGGACGCGGCAGCACAGTTCTATCCCATTCCGCATCCGCAGCGACAGATCGAGATATCTGCGTTGCGACTGCGAGTGCAGCGATGATTAGGCATAGCATTGGCTTGGGCATAACGGTGTCGGTCACGCTGTGTATCCCCATGCCCCAGGCTGGTCAAGAAGGGGTTACCTCTCGTCGTGCGAATCGGCTTTGAGTTGTCAGCCCGTATGGCCGATTCATTGCAGCCTAAGAGGCCCGAGCAACAATCGAGATCTGCGAGCGATTGGCCAGGTCGGTAATCGCATCGCGTTCGAGCAATAAAGTTTTTCCCGCTTCGACAGCGATCACGCGCACTCGTGCTTCGGCAGCGATGCGGATTGTTTCTACGCCGATTACCGGCACGTCGAACCGCATGTCTTGCTCTGGTTTGGCAACCTTGACCATGATTGCGCCTTCGCGCGCGAGTGCGCCGCCACGCTTCATCGCCTCGTTGGTTCCTTCGAACGCTTCCACCGCAACAACAGTTCCATTTTTCACAATCACGGTCTGGCCTATGTCGAGCCGCGCGATTTCCTTCGCGGTCTTCCAGCCAAGATCGACATCTTCTTCTTCCTGGCGGGATAACTTCGCTCCTGCAACTAACCCTGACGGTGCGAGCGAATCTTCGAGAAATGTTGTCGCCGGCAAAAGCTCGACATCGATTTTTGCCAGTTCATCCGCAATCGCCGCGAAGATCGATTCGGCATTGCGCTGTTTAAGTTTGCCCAGCAACACCAACGCTTTCCAATCCGGGCGCAGATCGAAAAGGTTTTTCGGCGCGATTTGTCCTGCCATGATCGCGTGGTGAATGTCTTGCGTACGGAAAAATTTCAGTAGCCGGTTAAGTTGTCCGACGCGTATCCATTCGAGCACATCGACATGTTGCGTGAGGCTTGGATCGGTTTCGCCGGGGAACGCCGCCGCGACGATTTTCTTAACCCCAGCCTTTCGGGCTGAATCAGCAAGCAATCTGGGGTACACGCCGTTGCCGGCGATGATTCCGAGAGCGTCTAGCGGTGCTTGTGCCAAGCTTTTAGTTTAGCATATGCAGGCGGTCGCCGCGGCGACCACCTCTACAAATGCTAGCCGTGATGGCGGCGGCGTTTGACGTGCAACTGAGCAAGCGCTTTTTGTAGCGACGCCTGAATCGCCGCTACTTCTGCAGCAGTATGATCTTCCTTCATCGCCGCTTTGGCGCGTTCGACCGCGGCCTCGGCCGCAGCGATGTCGATCTTCTCGGATTCGAGTGCCATGTCGGTCAAAACCGAAACCGCGTCGCCTTTGATCTCTACAAAACCCTCGCCAATGGCCATCGCGGTTTCGCGTCCACTCTTGATGATGCGCAGTTCGCCCGGCTTCAAAGTAGTAAGCAACGGGACGTGCTTGGGATAAACGCCGAGCTCGCCCTCCGAGCCGGGAAGGGTCACCATGTCCACGTCTTCGGAATAAATTTTTTCCTCAGGCGTTACGATCTCCAATTTCAGAGTAGCCATGGTTTCCGCTTCAACGGTTTAACGCTTTAACCTTCCTTGATCATATCGATGTTGCCCTTCATGTAGAAATTTTGCTCGGGCACATCGTCATGTTTGCCCTCGAGGATTTCCTTGAAGCCACGGACCGTCTCTTCGATCGAGACGTATTGTCCTTTATGACCGGTGAAAACTTCCGCCACGTGAAATGGCTGGCTGAGGAAACGTTGAATCTTTCGTGCCCGGTAAACGGTCAGTTTGTCTTCTGGACTCAACTCGTCCATTCCAAGAATCGCGATGATGTCCTGCAAATCTTTGTAACGCTGCAAAACGCGCTGCACGCCGCGTGCGACATTGTAATGTTCTTCGCCAACAATTTCAGGCGCGAGCGATTTTGACGTTGATGCCAGAGGATCAACTGCCGGATAAATGCCAAGCTCAGTGAGCGCGCGCTCGAGGACGATCGTCGAATCCAAGTGCGCGAACGTGTTTGCCGGCGCCGGATCAGTCAAGTCGTCTGCGGGAACGTAAACCGCCTGGAAGGAAGTGATCGATCCTTTGTTGGTCGAAGTAATGCGCTCCTGCAAGTCGCCCATCTCCGCAGCGAGCGTCGGCTGATAACCAACGGCGGATGGCGTACGGCCGAGCAGCGCCGACACTTCAGAGCCGGCTTGGGAAAATCGGAAGATGTTATCAATGAAAAGCAGCACATCCTGATTGCGTTCGTCGCGGAAGAATTCAGTCATCGCCAGCGCAGAAAGTCCGACGCGTAAGCGTGCGCCCGGCGGCTCGTTCATCTGGCCGAAAACCATCCCCACTTTCGATTTCGACAAATCTTTTTGGTCGATCACGCCTGCTTCACTCATTTCCTTGTAAAGGTCGTTACCTTCACGCGAGCGCTCGCCTACACCTGCAAACATCGAGACACCGCCATGCTTCATAGCGATGTTGTTGATCAGCTCCTGGATGATGACAGTTTTGCCAACGCCGGCGCCGCCAAATGCACCGACCTTGCCTCCCTTTGAAAATGGGCAAACGAGATCGATGACTTTGATTCCTGTTTCGAGGATCTGCACTTTTGTGTCCTGTTCGGTTAGCGCCGGCGCAGGACGGTGGATCGAGTAGCGCTTTTCAAATTTCACAGGCCCGCGATCATCGACTGGGTCGCCGGTCACATTGAACAAACGACCGAGCACGCCTTCGCCGACTGGAACCGTTATCGGTCCGCCGGTGTCCGTCACGCTCATCCCACGTTTAAGTCCTTCGGTGGAAGACATGGCCACCGAGCGCACCCAATTTTCGCCGAGGTGCTGCTGCACTTCGAGCGTCAGCTTTGTTGGGTTGCCATTCACTTCATATTCAATTTCGAGCGCGTTGTAGATTTTCGGCAGCGCCTTTTCGTCCGGGAATTCCACGTCCACAACGGGACCGATTACTTGAACTATGTTTCCTTTATTCATAAACTTGATTAGCCACCGAGCGCCATTTGCGCCGTGGCGATCTCGAGCAACTCGGTGGTGATGCCGGCCTGCCGCATCTTGTTGTATTCCAGCGTTAGGTCCTTAATGAATTGATTCGCGTTATCCGTGGCATTCTTCATCGCCACCATGCGCGCGCTGTGCTCGGAGGCACGCGCATCGAGGATCATCTGGAAAACTTGGTACGAAATATAATACGGCAGCATCGAATCGAGAACGACCTCTGCGTTGGGCTCGAATATGTAGCCGATCATCGGATCGACACCTTCACTTTCAGCCTGGCCTGCTTCATTCTTCGGCAAATCAAAACCGCTGATCGGCAAGAGCGTCTGCACTACTGGACGTTGATTAATCGTGTTGATGAAATGCGTGTAAAGCACTGAGACCTTGTCCACCTCCCGCTTCAGAAATTTTTCAGTGCAGAACTTTGAGAGCGGTTTGGTTTCAATGAAACTGGGGGAATCTTTCAGCTCGAAATCAGCCAGCAACTCCCGTTTTGTCCGTGCAATAAATTGTCGCGCCTTTTTTCCAGTCACCACAAAAGCTGCTTTGGCCTGCTCAAAATTTACGGCCTCGCGAAATAAATTCGTATTTAGCGCGCCGCATAGCCCTTTGTCGGTACTGATGATCACGACCAGTTCCCTTTTCAGCGGCCGGATTTCCAAAAGCGGATGCAGCTTCGGGTCCGTCCGTTTTTGCAAAGAGACGAAAACCTTATTCATCAAAGCGGCGTAAGGCCGCCCGGCAAGTGCATGCTGCTGCGCTTTGCGCATCTTTGAGGCAGCCACCATCTGCATCGCTTTGGTGATCTGCGCGGTGTTGCGAATCGATCTGATCCGGCGCCGTATGTCCTGCGTGTTTGCCATTTCTTAGAATCTTCTCTTCGCCCGATAGCGCCCGGGCTGTTCTCGTACATGGAACCCGATCTCGCGTTTCTTTGGCGGCTCGGGCGGCCCAAGTAGTTGTTTGATCGCAGCGAAAACGTTAGCAATCGCTTCATCGTGGGAATCGAGGCGTTGCTCAAGTTCTTTGAGTTTTGCAGCAAGCTGTGCATTTGCCGCAACCATTTCGCGCAGCCTAACGAACGCACGCACGACGCGGATGCTCGCTTGAACAGCGATTTCGCTATTCAGGACACTCCCGAGCATGATCGCGCCATGCTCCGTAAATGCCCATGGGCGATATCGTCGCCCTCCATGCAAACTTGAGGTCGCAATTTGCGACCTCAAGTTTCTAAGCTCCCCAGCGATAAGTTGGAACCCGAAATCGCCTGGAAAGCGTGGAAGGTTTCTAGTGGCAAGTTTGCGGTTGGAAGCCATGGTTGGATCGAACGCTCGCAGACAAATCATCGCCAGGTCGCCTTGAATTCATCCAGCGCCGCTTTCAATTGCGACTCGATGTCCTTATCGAGCGCTTTTTTCTCGCGGATCGCTCCGAGCAATCCTTCTTTCCGGGTTTCCAGCCAATCCTGAAGTTTTAGTTGGTAGTCCTTCACGCGCTCGACTGGAACAGCATCGATGTATCCATTTTGCATTGCCCACATCACGGCTACCTGTTCGTCCACCGGAATCGGGTTGTATTGTTTTTGTTTAAAAAGCTCGACAATGCGTTGACCGCGATCGAGCCGCGCCCTCGTCGCCGCGTCCAGATCGGAACCAAACTGTGCGAAGGCCGCCAGCTCGCGGAATTGCGCCAGATCGAGCTTTACCTTGCCAGCCACCTGCTTGATGGCTTTGATCTGTGCCGCCGACCCTACACGGCTCACGGATAACCCAACCGAAATGGCTGGCCGAATTCCCTGATAAAACAAATCGGTCTCCAGATAAATTTGGCCGTCCGTGATGGAGATCACGTTTGTCGGGATATAGGCGGAAACGTCGCCAGCTTGCGTTTCGATAATGGGCAACGCAGTCAGCGATCCGCCGCCGAAGTCATCCGCCATCCGCGCGGCGCGTTCGAGCAAACGTGAGTGTAAGTAAAACACATCGCCTGGATACGCTTCGCGTCCGGAAGGCCGCTTCAACACGAGCGAAACCTGTCGATATGCGACCGCGTGCTTCGATAGATCGTCGTAAACGATCAGCGCATCCATTCCATTATCCATGAACCACTCGCCCATGGCGGCGCCGGCGAAGGGCGCCAGATACTGGTTTGTGGCAGTGTCCGAGGCCGGTGCTGAGATGATTGTCGTGTAAGGCATGGCGCCTTCTTTTTCGAGCACCGCCAGTGTACGCGCCACGTTGGAATTCTTTTGGCCGACAGCGACATAGATGCAGTAGAGCGGACGATAATTCTTGTCGCCCTGATCCTCGGCCGCTTTATTCAGGCGCGCCTGGCTTATGATCGTGTCGATAGCGATCGTCGTCTTGCCGGTAGCACGGTCGCCGATGATTAGCTCGCGCTGGCCACGACCAATCGGAATCATCGCGTCAATGGCCATGATGCCTGTTTGCACCGGTTGGTTCACACTGCGGCGCTTAATCACGCCAGGTGCAATTTTTTCGAGAGGATAAAACGCGTCGGTCTTGATTGAGCCCTTTCCATCCAATGGCTGGCCCAACGTATTAACGACGCGCCCGAGCAAAACTTTACCCACTGGAACCTGTAACAGTCTGCCGGTGGTGCGGACTTCGTCGCCTTCTGCGACCTTCGTAGTCTCACCCAGCAAAATCGCACCGACTTCAGTTTCTTCGAGGTTCAACGCGAGACCGAACACCCCGTTGGGAAATTCGATCATCTCGTTTAGCATCACGTCGCTCAGGCCTTCGATACGCGCGACCCCATCGCCCGTTTCACGCACAACGCCGACGTTGCTTTTCGTCGTCGAGGTTTTCAGCCCTTCAATTTTCGTTTCGATCTCTTCGAGTATGCTGCTCATGATTTGGATTGCTTAGAGTTGTTGCTGGAGGCGTTCGAGCCGACCGCGCACAGTTCCATCCCAGACATCGCTCCCTACGCGGATGCGCATTCCGCCAAGAAGCTGAGGGTTAACGACAAACTCAGCTGTCACGTCGTTGCCGTATTTCTTCTTCAGATTGGCGAGAATCTCCGAACGAATCGATGGGTCCACCTCGCTTGCTGTCTCGATTCTGGCACTGCGCTTTTCCAATTCGAGTCGAAGCAAACGTCTGTAATTTTTTAGAACCTCAATGTAATGACGCGGTTTTCTCCTTATGAGTGAATCGACCAACGACGCGATTCTTTGTGGATCGAGCTGACCATCAGCGACACTTGCTCGAAGCATCTTCCGCGAGAGCTGGCGAATTTCCTTGTTGATCTTCATCCGGCTAGTTGGCGCGCTGCTTCTTCCTGTAAGCGCTGTTGATCTTCCGGCGTTAACACCTTCCCAGCCACTTTGGCGGTGGTATCAACCACCAGGCGTCCAAGCTCGCGCTTTAAAGATTCCATTGTGCGCTCATGTTCAATCGCACTGGCCTCGCGCGCTTTTGCCAGGATTTGCTCTGCAGCCGCGATCGCCTCCTGTTGCTTGCGCTCGGATAAATGCGCAGCGCTTTCGCGCGCTTCGTCAATCATTTTTTGCGCGTCTGCGTCGGCCTTCGCGATGATTTCCTGATAACGCTTCTCCGCTTCGGCGAGTTCCTTTTTGATTTTCTCTGCATTCAGCTGGCCTTCTTCGATCTTGCGCCGGCGCTCTTCGAGTACCGCAAGGATCGGCTTGTAGGCGAAGCGTCGCAGGAGTAACGCTACGATCACAAAGCTGATCACCTGCGAAAGGAACAATTGCCAATTCCAACCGAAAGTTTCAGCTGTGTCGTGAAGCGTTTCGCTAAAACCACCTGCCGCAGCGGCAATGATCAGATTCATAATTCACGCGCCAGGGGCTGTTGCTCTCTCAGTCGGGGCGCCATCAGTGAGCGAGAAGAAACAACGCATAGAAAACGATCGCCTCGGTAAAAGCGATGGCCAGAATCCCATGCACAAGGATTTGCGTAAAGGCACCCGGATTGCGTCCAACTGCCGTCGCCATGCCTAGGCCCGTTAGTCCCACGCCGATGCCGACGCCCATCGCGGCCAGGCCGACGTGAATGCTTCCGCTCATTTCTGCAAGTAATGGTAGTATCATAGTTTTTCTGTTGGTTTGACGGGCCCATCATGGGTCCGTCGAAATTTACACTGGCGCATGTTCCGGGCCATGGTCATGCTGCGCAATTAGCATGGTGAACACGGCCGTCAGTAGCATAAACACGAGCGCCTGCACAACGCCCACCAGTATCTCCATAAAATAAAATGGAATCGGCGGCAGCCACGCCAGCCACAACGGCACCATCGTAGCCATCGCTTCCAAAATACTTTCGCCAGCGTAAATGTTCCCATAAAGCCGAAAACTTAGTGAAATCGGGCGGAACAAAATAGAGATGACTTCGAGCCAGCCCACCATGAAAAAAATCACGGCCATCAGAACTTTGAGAACGCCTGTGGTTTCACCTTTTGGGGCGAACAAATGTTTTAAGAAACCGCCGACACCTTGCGCTTGGAGCGCCCAGACCAGCCAAAGCACAAAGAAAATTGCGGCCATGGCCGTGGTCATGTTTAAGTCCGCGTTGCCGCCGCGCAAAAGCGGCTGATCAACATGAAACAAGCCGGTGTTTGGATCGTGATGGCCCCAGCCGATCGTCCCCACGCCGGGGATCAGACCAAACCAGTTCACGAACAAGATGAAAATGAAAATCGTCGCGAAGAACCAAAACGTTTTTCGCACCAATTCGCGCCCGATAATTCCTTCAAGAAAGTTATACAGTCCCCCGACCAGCCACTCCCAGAAATTTTGAATGCCGCTTGGAATCGGCTTGATGTTCTGGGTCGCGATCTGGGCAAAAACGATAATGCCTGCCGCCACAATCCACGTCACCAGCATCGAGTTGGTGATTGCAAACTTGCCGATCTCAAAGATTGGGATCGGCTTCAACGACACGGCCGGCTCGGTCTCCGCCGCCACTGCCGGCGTCGCCAAAGCAATGCCGTAGACCAGCATCAAAACCGACGATAAAAAGCAACGATTCCGCATTTTTTTGGGATACAGCTGTAGTCCCGACTAGTCGGGATGATGCCAGCCTGCCGAGGTCATCCACCGTTGCAAATGCTACGGCGAGCAAAACGCTTCGGCTACAACTCGAACGCGCATACCAAAGCGCGTTTTGCCCGGATGACAAACAAAATTCTCGAACCTAAACTTATTTCGCCGGCAATCCCTCGGCGAACTGTGGAGCGATCCTGACGATCGGCTTCGACGTCACGGACTCAGCGGCACCATTTAGTGTGATTGCTTCCTCGTAAAACGATTCTAATTGATCGATTTGGGTGTCCTGTTCAAATCGTTCGACCACGGTAGCATGGGCACGTTGTCCCATTCGCTTTAGCAGCACGGGCGAGGTTGTGATTAGCTGCGTGGCATTCGCTAATCCGACGTGATCCTCCTCGGCAACCAGAAACCCGGTGCGCCCGTGATCAACCGCTTCCGGAATTCCACCATGACGTGTCGCGACCACTGGCAGTCCAGTGGCCATCGCTTCCAAAACCGAGTTCGGCACACCTTCCTGGTCTTGATTTGGAGATATTTCGCTCGGATGCAAAAACACATGCGAACTGGCATAAAGGTCCAGGAGCTTCGGTTGCGACAGAAATCCGACGAAGTGCACATCCCTGAGAATGCCCAGCCCCCCGGCGAGCATTTCTAGTTCAGGTTGCAACGGTCCTTTGCCAGCGATGAAGAATTCCGCGCCAGGATTGTCTTTCTTAAAAATCGCAAAAGCGCGCAAGCTCGTCGCAATGCCTTTCTTCGGAATTAACCGGCACGCCTGTACCACTCTCCATTTGCCATCTCGCGGCGGCTCTCTATCCACGAATGGAAATTCACTTAGCGGGATGCCAGTGCGATTGATGCGCAGCTTTTCCGGCGGACAGCCCAAATGGATTAGCCGGTCAGCCAGCGATTGGGAACGCGCGAAGACAAGCGGGACTGCATTAAAAAGACGACGCAATTTCCCCGGATAATCTTTGATCTCGGGTTTGTGCGCGACATCGGCGCCATGGAAGGATACCACGCACGGTTTGTCCCACTGCTCAATGAAAGGAAGCAAGTGCACACCGGTATGGCCAAAATAAATATGCATAAGATCGGCGCCGTGCCGCTCCAACAATGAGTCGAGAGTCTGGTATTCGCCCCGATAGACAATGGGGGGCCGCCGTACCACGAATTTCAGCCAGCCGTGCACCAGCAGGTTGGTGCGTCGCTTTGGAATGATTTCAATATCCTCAAACGGAAACCGCTCTGCATTCTGAACCTCTTTGGTGACGACGAAGGTATCGACGCCACGCAGCGCTTTTACCTGTCGGTAAATGTGCAACATCTCCGGCTTAAGAAAGCTGGAGCAATAGCTAGCCACAACCCGCCTACCCATACGACAGCGGCCAGTTTCGGCAGAGATTCTGAACTTGTCCATCTTAAATTCCCCGGGAAACAATATCTTTATCGTTTGTAATCCTCGCTGCGAGCGCCTCCTTTAATGCATCCATTCCCTCTCCCTTTGCTGCTGACGTCGGAATGATTTTCGTCTTCGGGAATCTCTCTTGCACCGCTTCCAGGTTCTTCTTCGCATACGGCAAATCCATCTTGTTGGCAACAACCAGCCATGGTCGCGATGAAAGCGCCGGATCATAAAGATCGATTTCGCGCCGAAGATTCCGCAAATCTTCCACCGGATTGCGTCCTTCGCTTCCGGCGACATCGATCACGAATACTAAAATGCGGCAGCGCGTGATGTGGCGCAAAAATTCGTGGCCAAGACCAAGCCCTCGGTGCGCTCCTTCGATCAAGCCTGGAATATCTGCAATGGTGGCCCGCCGGTAACCTGGAAATTCAATCACGCCGACAATCGGATGCAAAGTGGTGAACGGATACGCCGCAACCTTCGGCCGGGCAGCCGAAACTTTCCGCAACAGTGTCGATTTGCCAGCATTCGGATAACCAACCAATCCCGCATCCGCAATCGTTCGTAGTTCGAGCAGGAAATATCCTTCCTCACCTTCTTCGCCCTCCGTGTATTGGCGCGGTGCGCGGTTACGCGAGCTTTTGAAGTGCACATTGCCTTTGCCCCCTGCTCCGCCGCGACAAAGCACAAATTTCTGCCCATCACGGATGAGATCCACAATTGAAATTGCCGATTGCCGATTGCCAATTGCCAATTGTTCCACACTGGACGTCGAACGTTGAGCGTTGAACGTTGAGCGTTCAGCTCCTTCTGCCGCATAAACGACTGTGCCTACCGGAACTTTCACGACTTTGTCGGCTCCGGCGCTTCCTGTCATTTTCTTTCCCTTCCCGTGCACACCGTTTTTTGCTCTAACGATGGGCTCGTAGAAAAGATTGGTGAGATTATCGACATGCCGATCTCCTAGTAGGATCACGTCGCCGCCGCGTCCGCCATCGCCACCATCAGGCCCGCCTTTCGGCACAAACTTCTCCCGTCGAAAACTGACGCACCCGCGCCCGCCCTTTCCCGCTTGTACGAAAACTTTGATCCGATCGACAAACATGGCTTCTCCGCATTACACGGTTAAAACGTTGAAGCGTTGAAGCGGTATGGCATGCAATCCCAAAACGCTTTAACGCTTCAACGTTTCGTACAACTTTTTTGTTTTCTCCGCAATTGCAGCCCAGCCAAAATTCTCTTCAACCCGTTTGCGCCCGGCTTTGCCGAACCGCTCGCGTAATTGCCGATCGTTCATTAACTGATTGATGCGTGTTGCGAGGTCTCGCGCGAACTTTTTGGGGTTGGTTGCTTCGAATGGGCTTTCGTTCATTTGCTCCAGCGCAATGAGAAAGCCAGTTTCACCATCAGCAACGACTTCTTTGATTCCGCCGACGGCGCTGGCCACAACCGCAGTTTCGCAGGCCATCGCTTCAAGATTGATGATGCCGAATGGTTCGTAGATGGACGGGCAAACGAACACCGCTGCCTGCGAGTAAAGTTCACAGGCCGTCTTTTGATCGACCATTTCGTCGATCCAGATGATCCCAGGCCGTTGCATTTTTGCACGTTCCACGGCGGTTCTCATTTCCTCTGCCATGCCTGGCGTGTCTGGCGCCGCGGCGCAAAGCACGATCTGAAAATCGCGATCCATGAATTGGATTGCCCGTACGAGATGTTGGAATCCTTTTTGGCGCGTGATCCGGCCGACAAAAAGCAGATATGGCTTGTTTGGATCAATACCGTACCGCTTGAGCGCGGCAGTTGAATCGACCTTTCGGTATTGGTTCAGATCGATCCCATTGTGAATCACATGCACCCGCGTCGAATCGACAGCGAACAGGCGCTCGATGTCACGCCTGGTTTCGCTGGAAACGGCGATGATCGCATCCGCCATTTCCAACGCGGTTTTCTCTACCCAAAGCGAAAAGTCATAGCCGCCAGCGAGCTGTTCGCGCTTCCAGGGTCGAAGCGGCTCGAGTGAATGGACCGTAATGACAAGCGGAACGCCGTAATTCTTTTTCGCCAAAATCCCGCCAAAATGAGTGTACCAAGTATGACAATGCACCAGGTCGGCATCGATGTTTGTGGTGTTGAAATCAATGCAACGGCGCACTGCGCCGAAAGCGGAGCGCAACGGTTTTGGGCAGGTGAAACTGCTCGTGTCGAGCTGGAACCCGATGACCTTGAGGTTGCCTTCTTCGAGACGTTGATCGCCAAAGCAACGCACTTCCACCGGCATCGTTTTCGCCAGTTCGCGCGAGAGATAACCCACGTGCACACCCGCACCGCCATAGATGTGCGGCGGATACTCGTTTGTGAGGAAAAGAACCTTCACGCGCGTCTTAGGTCATTGTACCGGCGCCTGTGTCAAGCACCTAATCAACGGAACAGGCGTTTCGCCTTAACGCCCGATACACTTACTTCGCGCGCACCAGCAGTACGGGCACATCGACCGCATGGCGAACTTTGTCTGCAGTTGCGCCGTAAAGAATGTCACTGATGAAACGGTGCCCGTGGGTTGTCATGGCGATCAGATCCACACCTCTTTCGCGAGCGAGCTTGATGATTTCGTCGGACGGTTCGCCGAGCGCCAAAACAGCATCGCATGTGAAGCCTTCTTTCGTGAGTTCACGCGTCCGCGTTTCCAAATACGCGCGGTCGTCTTTCATCTCCTGGCTTTCGGCCAGCTTGAGTTGCTGGAAATTCCGGGCCACCCAGCCATCGGCCACGTGAACCAGGAGCAGCTTCGCGCCGGTCATACGCGCGAGAGGTTTGATGTGCGTCAGGATGGTCTCATCAGCGGCACTGTTCTCGAGCGGAATCAGGATGCGTTTATACATTTCAATGCGTCGGAACGGGAATGTGGAAGAAACCGTAGAGCGATTTGAGTGCGGCGTCGGGCAAAAATGTGTCCAGAAGCAGTTTCACATTGAGCAAAATAATAATCCCCGCTGTCGTCCATCCGAGAATTTTCAGCCAAAGCCGATTAGCAAACTCACCCATCTTCGCGCGTTCTCCGGTGAATCGCACCAACGGCCACACAGCGAAGCCGAGCTGCATGCTTAGCGCGACCTGGCTCGCCACGAGCAACTCCGTGGTTTTGCCTTCGCCAAACATACCGATCACGAGCACGGCCGGTACAATGGCGATGAGTCGTGTAATCAGCCGGCGCAGCCAGGGCTTGAGGCGGAGATTAAGAAAACCTTCCATCACGATTTGACCGGCCAGCGTGCCGGTGAGGGTCGAGTTCTGCCCGGACGCAAGCAGTGCGACGGCAAACAGCATGCTCGCCGCGCCGACGCCGAGCAGCGGACTCAGCAGCCGGTAGGCATCTTGAATTTCGGCGACGTCCCGATGGCCAGACCAATGAAAAACCGCTGCCGACAGAATAAGAATCGCTGCGTTGATGAACAGCGCGAACATGAGCGCGAATGTTGAATCGATCGTGGCAAACTTGATCGCCTGATGCCGGCCCGTCAGGGTCTGCTCAAATTTTCGCGTCTGCACGATTGACGAGTGCAGGTAAAGATTATGCGGCATGACCGTCGCGCCAAGTATGCCGATGCTGACGTAGAGCATTGCCTGGTTCGCAACGATATGTGGGCCTGGCACGAGCCCCGACAAAATGCCCATCATGCTTGGCTTCGAAAAAATGAGTTCGGCCGCGAAACAGCTGCCGATGATTGCGATGAGCGTTATGACGATCGCCTCGATGTAACGAAAGCCTTTTGTTTGCAGATACAATACGAGCATCACGTCCGACGCCGTGATGATGCAACCCCACATCAACGGAATTCTAAACAGCAATTGTAGTGCGATGGCCGAACCCACAACCTCGGCCAGATCGCACGCGGCGATGGCTAGTTCACACAGGATCCAAAGGAACCAGACCACAGGCGTCGAATAATGATCGCGGCACGCCTGGGCGAGATCGCGTCCTGTGGCGACACCAAGTTTGATGCAAAAATGCTGGAGCAGAATCGCCATGAAGTTCGAGACAATGATCACCGCCAGCAGTGAATAGCCGAACTGCGCGCCACCAGCCAAATCCGTGGCCCAGTTTCCCGGGTCCATGTAACCTACCGCGACCAGAAAACCTGGGCCTGAGAAAGCGATCAGCTTTCGCCAGAATGAGGCCGTCACCGGCACTACCACGCTGCGGTGCACTTCCGGCAGCGAGACCGCGCCGGTCGATCTCCGCCAGATGCGCACCGGTTCCCGCACTACAGCGCTCCTGGATCGATTCATAACTTAGACGTTCCCAAATATGGCTTATCATTACATAGCCGGGCGCCACGCGCGAAATTGCACACCACAATTGTTGCAACGCCAGACGATTCCAAAACGGTTGCGCCTTTCTCGTAGCCGACACACCTCGGGTAATCGCCGCGCGCGGGATCACCGGCCCAGTTACGCCGTCCCGGACGTGGGCGTGTGCACGGCAGCGTCGCTCAATTTCTTAAAATGAAGTTGTTTGACGCGGCGACCATCGGCTTGTGAAACGGTCACCAGATAATTGTCGATCTTGACCTGCTCGCCCGTCTTCGGCAGGTGACCAAGCAGATGGGTAACGTAACCGCCGATGGTGCTTACGTCGGCGCTCTCCAGTTCAAGCTTGGCGAGATCGCTCAGTTCATAAAGTCCGAGTGCTCCGTCCACGCTGAACTCGTTTGCGCTGATCTTGCGAAATTCTTCCTTCTCGAAATCGAACTCGTCCTGAATATCGCCGACCAACTCCTCCAACACATTTTCAAGTGTGACCATCCCGACAGTGCCACCGAATTCATCTACCACGATAGCGAGGTGCGCGTGCTTGCCCAGGAACAACTTCAGCAAATTTTCCAGCGGCATCATCTCGGGGAGCGGAATCAGATCACGCTTGATCTTCAAGAGATCAGGGTGCGGATCGCGCATCATGGGGAGCAGTTCCTTGATGTGAACGAGGCCAACCGTGTTGTCGAGATTTTCACGGCACAGCGGAAAGCGCGTGTGACGAGATTCGATGGCCTTTTTCACATTGGTTTCGAAATCATCCTCGAGATCGAGGTAAACGATTTCACCGCGAGGCGTCATGATGTCGCGCACGACGCGGTCGCGCAGGTCGAGCACATTCATGAGCAAGCTGCGCCCGAGGGATGAGACTTCCTTCGATTTTTCGCTTTGCTCCAGGATCAGGCGCAATTCCTCTTCGGTGTGCGCCAGCTCCGTCGCCGGCACCGGTTGCCGGCGCAGCACGGTTTGCAAAAGAAAATTCGAAGATTTGTGCAACAGCCAGATGGCTGGTTTGAACACAACGTAAAACGCGCCCAATGGCCGGACTAGCCGCAGAGTGACAGACAACGGATTAGCAATCGCCGTGTACTTTGGGCCGAGCTCGCCGAAGACGATGTGCAGAAATGTAATACCGACAAAGGCCAGCGCGATCGACACCGAGGTCACGAATACGTGCGAGTAAATGTGCAGCAGCGCAAAAAACGGCGAGAGCATTTGCGCCAAAAATTGTTCGCCTAGCCAGCCCAGCGCCAGACTCGCCAGCGTAATGCCGAGCTGCGTCGCCGACAGATAAGCATCGAGATGGCTGCGCACATGTCTGGCAAACTGCGCGCGCAAGTTACCCTCGTCCGCTAACGCATCGAGCTGACTCATGCGCACTTTGACAATGGCGAACTCGCACGCCACAAAAAATCCGTTCAGGCCAACGAGCGCGGCGATAATGGTCAGTTTACCGAGGAGAAGTCCGGGCGGATCCCAATGCTGGGCGATTGCTTCGGCAATTGGCGCCAGAGCGAGGGGAAAAATCGACATGCTCATCTAAGCAACCCGTCGCGGCGGATTAACGTCGCACAGCAACGTGGCAGAGAAATTTTACCAGCTCGACTTGGTTACGCCAGGGATCAAGCCTTGCGAAGCTAGTTCACGAAAGGTGAGGCGCGACATCTTGAACCGGCGAATAAAGGCGCGTCGGCGTCCGGTAACTTCGCAGCGGTTAACCACTCGGGTAGGGCTAGCGTCACGCGGCAGCTGCGCGAGGCCGGCATAATCTTTTTTCGCCTTTAACTCTGCGCGTATCGCGGCGTATTTTTTCACCGTCGCGCGCTTGCGTGCATTGCGATTGATCCAGGCAGTCTTAGCCATAAGGAAGTGCTGATTATACTGCCGGCCCTACAATTTGCAACGGCGCCCGGGCGCTATTACCCGAAAGCACCTGCCCGTCGCCTTTGTTTGACCAGCGCGCCGGTGGACCGGCGCCCACCGGGTCGAGCAGCGCTGCGTTTTTGCCTGACTGCTTGCGTCCGGCTGAGGCTGTCTTGCAAAACCTTAACCAGATCAACCACGTTGGTCGGCGCCGGAGGAGCTGGCGCTTTAGTGGTGATCTCTTTGTGCTGCGCCTTTTGTTCGATGATCTCCATCAATGCGTTCCGGTATTCGTCGCGATATTTTTCCGGCTCCCAGGAAACAGTCATGCTCTCGATGAGCGCCTGCGCCATTTTATATTCCTTATCGCTAACAGCTGTTGTGGAGCCGTTCTTCAAAACCTCAGCGCTTAGAATCTCACTGGCGAAGTGCATCAGCTCGAGAATCATAAATAAGCCGTCGGGCTTAACGGCGGCGAGATGCTCGCGGTTACTGATCACGACCTTCGCAATACCGATCTTGCCCGTCCCGCTGAGTGCCTTGTGCAAAACTGCGTATGCTTTTTCCCCGCCCTTTTGCGGTTCGAGAAAATATGGCCTGTAGAAAAACTTCGGATCGACTTGTTCCAAATCCACGAAGTCGGTGATATCGATCGAATGCGTGGACTCGATCCGCACCTTCTCGAAGTCTTCATCCTTTAGAACAACAAAACGGCCGCGCTCGTATTCAAAGCCCTTCACGATTTGGTCTGCGGAGACCTCTTTTGAGTCTGCTTCTGCCACCTTCTTGTATCTGATGGGGCTGAGATCGCTTGACCGAAGCTGCCGGAAACTCAGCTTCTCCTCACGCGTGGCCGGGTAAACCGCGACCGGAATATAAACCAGGCCAAAGCTGATACTACCTTTCCAGATGGGGCGCATATGCGTTGCGAATCCCTCCTTTCACACAGCAGCTAGGGTATGTCAACCCTGCCGCCGACTGGGATTGCCCTCTAACCGTGGGCTGCTGATCGCTGAATTGCCTTGCAACTTACGCAAACAGCCTGATGCTACGGTTAGTTATGAACCTCCTCGCCAGCTTCATGAACTTGGCAGGACCTGACTTGATTGTCATCCTGCTGATCATTCTGGTTTTGTTCGGAGCAAAGAAACTGCCGGAACTCGCCCGCGGAATGGGCCAGGCGGTAAAGGAGTTTCAAAAGGCAAAGGACGAATTCAGTGACGAACTGCATAAGGCCGGAAAGTCTGATACAGAAACCGCCAAGTCCGACGTGAAACCGGCACAATCCACCGTGGCGCGAAGCGACAACCAACCTTCGGCCAGCGTGACGCCGCCGCAGCCGACTGAAGCAGTTGCGCCAAGCGACAAAGCCAATCAGGTGTAAATGCGCTCGTGGTAGGGTCGTCGCACTGCGACGTCGTTACCGGTCTTTCCGATTCGCGTACCCTACACGTTTGACCTCACCCGCGATTTACGGCAAAATCGCGGCTCGTTTATGTCTGTGCCCGATTTGCGCGTCCAAATTAAGGAAATGCTTGTGAAAAATCTGATGCTGCAAGTTCCTCCCGAGCAGATCGGCGATGACTTACCACTTTTTGGCCCAGATGGACTCGGCTTGGATTCCATTGACGCGCTGGAGCTGGTGGTAAGCATGGAAAAAACATTTGGAGTCGGTGTGCCCAGCTCCGAGGTAGCTGGTAAAGCGCTTCGAACTGTAAATACGATTCACGATTACATTCTCGAGAAACGTGCGGCGGCTGCTTAGGTTGTGCCGGGCACGCAGGCGTCGCGCTCCATCGCAGGTCAACCTGACATTGTTGGTGAGGAATTGATCGTATCGATCAACTCACGAAACTGCCCAAATCTGTTGCGAAAACACGTGAAAATCAGTCGAGCAAGGCCCTGATTTCCAGCTCATTCTTTTCTCAGGGGGACGTGTCGGCACCACAGATGAGATCCTTCAAGATCTCGCGCATATGGCGGATGGCCAGTGAATAATGCCCTGCGTCGTCAATGAAACGTGCTTTACAATTGGGCAAACGCTTTGCGACTTCTTCCGCCAGCTGAACTGAGAAAGCGCGGTCCTCCTTGCCATGCCAGAGCCGGACCGAAACGCGTACGTCTTCCATGGCAAAACCCCATGGCTGCGCGTAGATCTGCGCGTCGGCCATCACGCCTTCCGCCGAAGCTCGCCAGGCGCGTCGTTGGCTTTCAAAAATAGCTTCGAACGCCGCTGCATCCCGCAAACTTTCTGCATCGCATTGCCGCAACATTAGCATTTTCAGAAGCAGGGGGCGCAGGCGCACAGGCGGTCGCAACGACAGGAGCGGCCGCGCCAGATAAAATAATATGCGTAAGAGTCGCGGTTCGGTTCGATGAAGTGCCAGCATCCAGCGGTAAAGCGGGAGCAATCCTTTGGCGTCGAAAGGTTCCGCCATTGGCGGCGCGCCACCTACTATTGCGATTGCCCGTACCCGCTGAGGCATCGCCGCAGCTGTGGCGTAAGCGTACGGTGCGCCGCCAGATATCGCGAGCATTCGAAATTCGCGAAAACCGAGGTGGTCAGCGATTCGTTCTGCAACGCGTGGCCAATCGGTGAGCTTGCGATCGGGCTGCAGGCTTGAGCCACTAATACCTGGTCGATCTGGTGAAATGACGCGAATACCGAGATCGCGCGCTGGTTCGTCTGTGAGTCGCGCCATCGTGCGTGAGCTCGGCCACCCGTGGCAGAATATCACCGGCACTCCATTCGCGGCACCGTATTCTTCAAAAGCAATGACGGCGCCGTCTTCGAGTTTAATCAAATTTTCCCGATGCATATCTTCAAAGACGGGCTGGCTGTTTTTTACCGCTTGTATTGCAAGCCTCCAATCTGTAGTCCAGAGTGTAATGCGAACAGGGCGCCATCATCTTTCACAGTATTACTTATGAATGATTACTCAGAACCTCATCCGGGAAAAATCTCGGTGCATGGCAACGGGCTAGGCGCGCCGTCACCGGAGGAGGTCGAAAAACGCGCCAGGGAAATTGCGATGATCGATGAGCGTAACCCTGACGAATTTACCGAGGCTGATTGGAAGCAGGCCCGCCGGGAATTGATGGGCGAAGAAAACAATACCCCCCCCGAGGAGACTCCCGATAATGCCGATTTGACGGAAGAGTGGACCGTGGTCGCCAGTTCCAAAGGCCACCGCATGCCGCGTCCCGGTACCGACGAAGAGGAAACGGTCGGCGAGCATCTCGTGATCGACGGACTCGAGGAAGCGGCTCACGACCAGATGCTCGAGGCACGCCGGGAAGAACTCCAACAAGAAGGAGAAATTCTTTGAGCCTGGCCTCAGCCGAGGCCGCCACCGGCATGGTCGCGGCCGAACGATCTCATTTTCATCCGAGTTCAGCGCGTGTCGAACGCTTGCTTGCTCGTTTTCATCAAGTCAGAAATTTCTCCAATGCGCTGTGCGCAGGTCTCGAACCGGAAGATTACGTCGTGCAATCGATGCCCGATGTCAGCCCCACCAAGTGGCATCTCGCGCATACGACCTGGTTCTTCGAGACGTTTATCTTAAAAAAATTCATCTCGGGATATCGGCCGGAAATTCCAGATTACGCTTATCTTTTTAATTCCTACTACAATGCGGCCGGTGACATGCACCGGCGCGATCTGCGTGGATTAATTTCACGCCCAACAGTGCAGGAAACGCAGCGCTACCGAATGTCTGTCGATTCGCACATCGACGACCTGCTCTCTAGCGCCGACGAAAAACTACTGGATGAAATCGAGCCGATCCTTGTTCTCGGCATTCATCATGAACAGCAACATCAGGAATTGCTCGTCACGGATATCAAGCACGTGTTCGCGCAAAATCCGCTCTATCCAGTTTTTCGAGGTAGGGACGCCCCACTGCGGCGTCCCGACGGCGGGGCGCGGCGTCCCTATCAGTTCGTTGATTTCGAGGAGACAACAATCGCCATTGGTCATAACGGTGACGGATTCGCGTATGATAACGAAGCACCGCGGCATCAAGCCTTGGTTCCCGCATTTTCACTCGCGTCGCGACCGGTAACAAACGGCGAGTACATCGAATTCATCGAAGGCGGTGGCTACACGCGGCCGGAATTCTGGTTATCGCTCGGATGGATGACGGTGAATGAACAACGCTGGCAAGCGCCCCTTTATTGGACGAAACGCGACGGTGTCTGGTGGACCTTTACGCTGTCAGGTTTTCGCCCCGTTGACGAATCCGAGCCGGTGACGCACGCGAGTTATTTCGAGGCCGACGCATATGCGAGCTGGGCGGGCGGACGCCTCCCGACGGAATTCGAATGGGAGCGCGCTGCATTGGATTGTCCGATCGAAGGAAATTTCGTCGAGGATGAAAATTTTCATCCATGTGCGCTGTCCACGTTAGGAGACGATCTCCATCTTCACCAAATGTTTGGCGACGTCTGGGAATGGACGCGCAGCGCCTACTCGCCTTATCCCGGTTATCGCGCGGCGCCGGGGGCTCTCGGCGAATACAACGGCAAGTTCATGTGCAATCAATACGTATTGCGGGGCGGTTCCTGCGCCACGTCGCGCAGGCACATTCGCCGCACCTATCGCAATTTCTTTCAACCGGAAAAACGCTGGCAGTTCACCGGCATCAGACTCGCACGCGATCCACAATGAATCGGTAAGGCAGCGACCGTCTGGTGCGCGCCAAACGATAATGCCATAATGACCGCCGAAACACGAACGGCTATACTACCTGTTTCCGAGGTTGCGCCCACCGGTTCTGATTTTCTGGCAGACGCGATTACTGGTCTTTCCAGCAATCCACGATCGCTTCCGTGCAAATATTTTTACGATGAGCGGGGCGCAGCGTTGTTCCAAAAAATTTGCGAGCTGCCAGAATACTACATCACTCGTACCGAGATCGACATTCTGGATCGGAATCGCACTGAGATCGCGTCACACCTCGGACCAAACATCGGGCTCATCGGGCTCGGCACCGGCGCTGGCACGAAGACCCGTATTCTCATTGAAGCGCTGGAGAATCCCGCCGTTTACATCCCTGTCGATATCTCCGAAAAACAACTGCGCGAATCGACTTCTCTTTTCCGGAAAACTTTTCCTGATCTGGAAATCCTACCGGTCTGCGCGGATTATTTACAACCGGTGATGCTGCCTTCACCGCGCCAGAAACCTGCGCGTAATATCGTTTATTTTCCCGGATCGACCATCGGGAACTTCGAACCCGATGAAGCCGTGCAATTCCTACACCGCGTAGCCAACGTTTGCCAGGAAAATGGCGGCCTGCTCATTGGCGCTGATTTAAAAAAGGATCCGCTTGTGCTCGAAGCCGCGTACAACGACCGCGCCGGCGTTACTGCACAATTCAATTTGAACCTGTTGACGCGCCTGAACCGCGAACTGGGCGCCGATTTCGACCTGGAGTCCTGGCACCACCGCGCTGTTTACAATTCAGACGCCGGGCGAGTCGAAATGTATCTCATCAGCGAGATCGATCAGTTTGTTCATCTCGACGAACAAAAGTTTCATTTTCGCAGAAGCGAAAAGATCATCACCGAGTTCTCCTACAAATATGCGCCGGAAGAGTTCGCGACGCTCGCCGGCAAGGCGGGATTCCAGTTTGTTCGCATGTGGACTGATAATGCGCGTTTGTTCGGAGTTTTCTATTTTGTAGCAGCATCGTGACGCAGACAATCCTGTCTGCGCCCTTGCGTGTTTGCAGACCTGGAACTTGCAGGCAGGATTGCCTGCCCACTCGCGAGCAATGAGCGCACTGGTTCGACTTGTTAACGTCAGCAAACGCTACGCGGACGCCGTCGCGTTGCAGCCGACGAATCTCTCGGTCGAGTGCAGCAAGACCACCGTGCTAATCGGGCCGAGCGGCTGTGGGAAATCAACTTTGCTGCGGTTGATCATTCGCTTGATCGAGCCGGATTCTGGCTCAATCGAGTTCAACGGTGAAGTAATTAAGCCCGATAACATCGACGTTCTTCGGCACCGAATTGGTTACGTGATCCAGGAAGGCGGCCTGTTCCCGCATTTGACCGCACGCGCCAATGTCGTCTTGATGGCACGGCACATTGGGAAATCGCAGGAAGAAATGCAAAGCAGACTCTTGGAAATGTGCGCGCTGACAAGATTTTCCGAGAACCTGCTCTCGCGATATCCGCTCGAACTTTCAGGTGGCCAACGCCAGCGCGTCAGCTTGATGCGCGCTTTGATGCTCGCACCCGAACTGCTGCTGCTCGACGAATCGCTCGGCGCGCTAGACCCACTGGTGCGCGCCTCTTTGCAAAAAGATCTCAAAGAAATTTTTGCGCATCTGGGGCAGACGGTGCTCTTCGTCACTCACGACCTTGCGGAGGCGATTTATTTTGGCGATGAAATCGTGCTCATGAATGAAGGCCGTATCGTGCAAAAGGGTTCGGTCACTGATCTTCGTGAAAGGCCAGCAGACGCTTTCGTCTCGGAATTCATCCACGCGCAGCGAGGAATCCCCATTCTATGAAACGAATATGGAAAACAGGGAAACAGGAAAGATTGTTTCGATCCCTCTTCTTTTCCTGCGTTCCTGCCTTCCTGATCACTTCTTCTTCAGCTTTTGGTCAGCCGGTCGTGATCGGCTCAAAAAAATTCACGGAATCGTACGTGCTCGGAGAAATCGCGCAGCGCACACTCCAAGAGGCGTCGGGAGAAGTCGAATTCCGTCCCGGCATGGGTGGGACGATCATCGTCTGGCAGGCGCTAAAGACCGGAGAGATTCAAGTCTATCCGGAATACACTGGGACGATCAGTGAAGAGATCCTGAAGGAACCGGGCATGCACTCGCTCGATTCCATTCGGGAACGACTACGCGCCTTCGGTGTCGGCATGACGAATCCGTTAGGCTTCAACAACACCTGGGCTCTGGTCATGCGCCGAAGCAAAGCTGAAAGGCTTGGCATACGTTCCCTTAGCGATCTCAAAAAGCACGCTGATTTGAAACTGGGCTTAACCCATGAATTTCTGGACCGGCAGGATGGCTGGCCGCGGTTGCGCGAACGTTACGCCCTTCCTCAACAAGACGTGCGCGGCATCGATCACGCGCTCGGTTATGCCGCGCTTGCGACCGGAGAGATAGACGTCAAAGACGCTTATTCGACCGATGCGAAAATCGCCGAAAACGATCTGTTCGTCCTCGCTGATGATCTAAATTTTTTCTCGCGCTACGACGCGGTCTTTCTCTATCGCCTATCGCTGGATGACAGGAGGACTGGACTCTTGAAAACGCTCGAAGGAACAATCAATGAAACGCTCATGACGCGTCTGAACGCGGTGGCAGAGAGGACGAAAGATTATGCAAAGGCCGCAGCCCAATATTTTGAGTCGCACGGCAAATCGAACATGATCTACAGCGAGTCCTTCAGTCACAAATTAACGCGCTGGACGCTGCGCCATCTGGAATTGGCCGGATTCTCGCTGCTGCTTTCGGTGGCCTTCGGCGTTCCGCTCGGCATCGTTGCCAGTCGCGGCGGACCGATTGGTCAGGGCATTCTGGGTTTCGCCAGCATTGTGCAAACCATTCCATCGCTGGCGTTGCTGGCGTTGCTTGTCCCCCTTCCCTTTTTCGGAATCAGCGTCCGCACGGCGATTGCTGCGCTTTTCCTTTATGGGTTGCTGCCGATCGTACGCAATACAGCAAGCGGCTTGCAGGATATCCCGCGATCATTGCGCGAGTCCGCCATTGCGTTGGGACTGAGCCCGATCGTCCGGCTGTGGGCAATTTATCTTCCAATGGCATCGCGCTCGATCCTGTCGGGAATCAAAACAAGCGCGGTGATTAATGTTGGCACTGCAACACTCGCGGCATTGATCGGCGCCGGAGGGTTAGGCGAGCCAATCTTAAGCGGCCTCAACCTGAACGACCACATCACGATCTTGGAAGGCGCGATTCCAGCGGCCTTGTTGGCACTGTTGGTGCAATGGTTTTTCGATTTGCTCGATCGCGTCCTGATTCCAAAAGGATTACGACTCTAAAGTTGCGCCGGAGTCCGCGCTTGCGTGCGGCCTTCGGTCGCAAGCTGAGAAGCTTGCGCTACATTTACTGATGGCGATCGCCTCAATCAATCCCGCGACAGGCGAAAAGTTGAAAGCGTTCTCTCCTTTTGACGATTCTGAAATCGAGAAACGACTGAGCCGCGCCGAAAAGGCATTCAGGAGATATCGTCGAACTACGTTTGCCGAGCGCTCGCAGTGGATGCACGGCGCGGCGGAGTTGCTATTTCAGGAAAAGAAAAACTTTGCTGAAATCATTACGCTCGAGATGGGGAAACTGTTTCGCGATTCAGTCGCAGAAATCGAGAAGTGCGCGCGAGGTTGCCGGTTTTATGCAGAGAACGGGGAACGATTTTTAGAGGACGAAGCGGCGCAGACCGATGCCGCCGAAAGTTATGTTCAGTACCAACCGCTCGGACCGGTACTCGCGATCATGCCGTGGAATTTTCCTTTCTGGCAGGTCTTTCGATTTGCCGCACCGGCGCTAATGGCTGGCAACGTCGGGCTGTTGAAGCACGCGTCCAATGTTCCGCAGTGCGCGCTTGCCATTGAAGAAATCTTTCGCCGCGCCGGATTCGATGACGGCGTTTTCCAAACGCTGCTTATCGAGCCAGAGCAAGTGGAGAAGTTAATTGTCGATCCGCGCGTTAAGGCGGTAACGCTGACGGGCAGCGAAAAAGCCGGAAGCGCAGTGGCGAGCACCGCCGCGCGCGAGATCAAGAAAGCCGTGCTTGAGCTCGGTGGCAGCGATGCGTTCATCGTGATGCCGAGCGCAGACTTCGAGCGCGCATTGAGCACAGCGGTCAAAGCGCGCACGATCAACACCGGACAATCGTGCATTGCAGCAAAGCGATTTATGATCGCGGACCGAATTTACGACGAGTTTGTCAATCAGTTCGTCGCACGCATGCGCGTTCTTAAGGTTGGCGATCCGATGAATGAGACGACCGAGATTGGTCCACTCGCAACAGAACAAATCCTGCAAGGTGTGGACGATCAGGTGCAGAAAACGATTGCGGCAGGCGCAAAATTATTGACCGGCGGCAACCGCATTCATGGCGCGGGATTTTTCTACGAGCCAACGGTTCTCGTCGATGTGCCAAAAGAATCGCCCGCCTATCGCGAGGAAGTGTTCGGCCCCGTCGCATCCATTTTCCGTGTGCGCGATGCCGCCGAGGCAATCGAACTGGCAAACGATACCACGTTTGGCCTCGGCTCGAGCGCCTGGACCAGCGACCGCGAAGAGCAGAAACTCTTCGCGTCTGAGCTGGACGCCGGAATGGTTTTCATCAACGCCATGGTCGCGTCCGATCCCCGTTTGCCCTTCGGCGGTGTGAAGCGCTCTGGTTTCGGTCGAGAGCTCGGCGCCGCCGGAATTCGCGAATTCACAAACACGAAAACGATTTGGATTTCATGAATTGAAACTCTCGAATCTGAAAATTGTTGTCTTCGGCCTGATAGCAATAGACGGGATCGCGATCGGCGCCATGATCGGTATGATCTCCGTTTTACGACGGCATCGAGATGTAATTCATCAGCGGCAGATTTTCCCGCATCTTGTTGAAAACCTTCAAAATCAGCCTGCGGATGAAGGACGAGTAAACTCTCTAAGGCTGCTCCAGAAATCAAACCGCGCGTTGGATAGCTCCGTAAGCCTAATTGAAAGGCTCACGTATTCTACGCTCGCGATTTTACTGCTTAATTCTGGTATCTTGCTGTTTTGTGTCTTCGAATTTCGGAGAACGCAAAGACGTGCCAACTCTCCAGTAGCTCCTCTTCTGTAGCCGCTTCGCTATGCGAAGCGCCGCACTCAGCGATAGATTTTGGATCGTCGTGGACAGGTGAATCGCTACTCAAGTGCAAAGTCGCGTCGCAGATTCTTTGCAAAACGAAAGCCTGTTCGCGAATAACCGAGCCCCTCATAAAATTTGTGGGCCTGTTCGCGGGTGAATCGAGTTGTTTAAACTCACTCGCGTAACTTTCCGTTTCGCGAAGTCTTTTTCAGCTGCGGCAATAAGCGCGCGGCCGACACCGCTGCGTCGCTGTTTCTTTGAAACAACCAGCGCGGTAATTCTTCCCGTGAAATCGTTGTGTTCGTGGCTGGCGTGCGTCAGCATGCCAATCATTCCGCAAACTTGCCCATCGATCTCGGCGACAAATGTGCGGTAGTGCGCATCGCGCAATATTGATTTCAAACGCTGACGCATCTCGCTCGTGGTTGTTTCGTAACCGAGCTCATACATGAGCGACGCAAGCGCCGGCGCGTCGCTCAATTTGGCGTCGCGAACTGCAAGAGCGCCCTTCTGTAGTGGCAGCCGTGTCGGATGCGACATTGATTGGTCTACAGGCGACCCGCCTCCACTCAGCTTCGGCGTGGCAAGCACGCCTGCCTCTACAGTGGCGCTGATGCGGTGGCTGCTATTCATTCATTCGCGCCATAATCCCTCAAACGAGGCAACAACTGCTCGAGAATCGTCGCGACCGACTCATCGACAGTTTGCTCGTCCGTGTGGACGACGATCTCGGGGTCGTCTGGCGCCTCGTAAGGCGCATCAATTCCAGTGAACTCCCGGATTTCACCTGCACGCGCCTTCTTGTAGAGATTCTTGGGATCGCGCGCTTCGCAAACTTCCAACGGCGCGTCAACAAACACTTCGATAAATTCCGCATTGCCCTCCAGCGCAATCTCTCGCGCGCGGCGGCGATCCATCCGATAAGGCGAGATGAAGGCGGTGATCACTACCGTGCCGGCGTCAGCCATGAGTTTGGCCACCTCGCTCACGCGGCGAATGTTCTCCATCCGATCGTCCGGCGAGAAGCCAAGATTCGAGGTCAAGCCGTGCCGGATGTTGTCACCATCCAGCACATAGGTATTCATGCCGCGATGAAACAGATCGCGTTCGATTGATTGCGCAATGGTCGATTTCCCGGCGCCGGAAAGTCCGGTCAACCAAACAACTGCGCCCCGGTGGCCGGTACGCATTGCGCGTTCGCGAGCTGTAATTTTTTCCTCTGTCCAAAAGATATTTTTGCTCTTTGCAACGCTTCGATCGGTATAAACGCCACCGGAAATCGTGCCGCCGCCGCAGATTTGGTCATCGTCTATGATGACGAAGCGTCCGAGATTCGGAATCCGGTCGTGATTATCTATTACGAGTGGCGAGCGGGTTTGAATCGTGAGTCTGCCAACGTCGTTTCGCTCCAGCTGTTCGCGCCCGCCTGCCACGCCGGAGGTCGCCGCGGCCACCGAAGGCGGGTCGCTCTTTATCTCAAGGGTGGATGAATCCATGACCTGCTCGATCGAAACGATCTGACATTTCACCTGCTGTGCCGCCAGACGCAGATCGTAAAAGTGTCCAACCCGCAGCGGTTCGCGCACGATCCAGAACAGGTCCGCATGAAAACGGTTCGTCTCGATTGGTGTTTCGTTCTGGTGTGATGCGACATAGCCGCGCTCGACAAAAATCTGTTCGGCCAGAGTGATGCCGATTGAATCTCCTGCCACGGCTGGTCCGTCTGCCGGCCCGTTCCAGCGTTCGATCGTCGCGACAATCGACGACTTGTTTGCCGGCGAAAATATCAGCTCGTCCCCCACCCTGAGCGTTCCCGTCTCGATTCGTCCTGCAATGATCCTCCGGCCATCAAAGCGATAAACGTCCTGAACGCAAAAACGCAGGGGAAGATCGACCTCTCGCTTTTGCGGCTCCAGCAGGTCGAGCGCTCCGAGAACGTTCGCGGCGCAGTACCATTTCATTTTCATACTCGCCCGCGCGACGTTCTCGCCCTCTTTTGCTGATGCCGGAATAAACGTGTGCGCGTTTAGTCCGAGTTCCTGAAGAAACTTCCGATACTCTTTCTCGATCTCGCGAAATCGGTTTTCAGAGTAACCCACGAGATCCATTTTGTTTACGACCACAATCACCTGCTTGATGCCAAGCATGCTAAGTAGATAGGCGTGGCGGCGGCTCTGTTCGCGCACGCCTTCGTCCGCGCCGATCACGAGGATCGCTGCGCCTGCCCTCGATGCACCGGTGATCATGTTTTTCAAAAATTCCTTATGGCCGGGGGCATCGATGATCGCATAGCGCCGCCGCGCCGTTCGAAACGGAATCTCGGTGGTATCGATGGTGACGTTTTGCTTCTGTTCTTCAAGGAGCGCATCGAGCAGGAACGCAAATTCAAACTCCATCCCTTCGGCTGCGCAGGCCTTTTTTATTTCTTCGATCTTGCCCTCTGGTAGAGAACCGGTGTCATGCAAAATGCGCCCAATCAGCGTGGATTTTCCGTGGTCAACATGACCGACGAATACGACGCTGAGCTTCGGCTCAATGTCTGGCGTTGGACGTTGAGCGTTGGACGTTGAGCGTTGGGCGTTTGCTTTTTCAATCATAGAAATCCTTTCGCCCTTAGCTTCTGCATCGCGTTGCGCTCGTGATGGTCCTGCGCGCGGCCAGCGCGCTCGGTTGTTTTTGTTGCTTCCAGTTCGGCGATGATCTCGTCGATTGTAGAGGCGGTGCTTTCAATCGGATGCGTGATGGGACTACACCCTAATGAGCGAAAACGTTTCCCGTCTCGAGAAAAATACATTTTCGGGATGGGAATATTCTCCCGCTGGATGTAGCGCCAGATATCTACCTCGGTCCAATCGAGCAACGGCTGCACGCGAACGTGTTCCCCTTTTGCCGTTGTGGTTACGAATTGGCCCCAGAACTCGGGCGGCTGATCCTTATAATCCCACTCGAACTGTGCGTTGCGCGGCGAAAAATATCGCTCCTTCGCGCGCGTGGGATCTTCGTCGCGGCGGATGCCAGTGATCAGCGCATCCCATTTGTATTCTGCGAGAGCTTGCTGCAACGCCACTGTCTTTAGCTCGTGCGTCACTGTCACTGGATCATGGGTCTCGTACCCGATGCCGCGTGCGCGCGCTTCCGTGTTGATTTTGACGATCAGATTTAGATTGTGATGCTTTATCGCCCATTCGCGGAACTCCAGCATTTCTGGAAACTCGTAAGTCGTGTCGATGTGCAACACCGGAAACGGGACGCGGCCGAAAAAAGACTTGCGCGCCAGCCAGACGAGAACATTGGAATCTTTGCCCATCGACCACGGCATGGCGATATTCTTGAAGGCGTGATACGCCTCGCGAAAAATAAAAATGCTCTGGTTCTCGAGTTGGTCGAGATGAGTGCGGCTCAATTCCGTCATGTGATGGTTTTGCTGTAAAGGATTACGGAATTAGCCACAGATGAACACAGATTTACACGGATTCATTTTAGGGCGGTTCAGTGTGTTCTTTTCGTAATCTGTGTTTCATCCGTGTCAATCTGTGGCTCGTTTTCCCTTGCGAGGGCGGAGCGTGATCTTACTGTTCGCTGATGCCCGAAACTCGCTCGACAGCGTACGATTCGAAGATTGAAGGCAACGTGATTTTCACGCGATTCGATGCGGCGCTTAATTGGGTACACAAAAACTCGCTGTGGCCGATGCCGATGGGGCTGGCCTGTTGCGCGATCGAGTTGATGGCGACCGCTGCGTCGCGGTTCGACATTGCCCGGTTCGGCGCTGAGGTGATGCGCTTCTCGCCGCGACAATGCGATGTGATGATCGTCGCCGGCACTGTGACCTATAAAATGGCGCTGGCGGTGAAACGGATTTACGAGCAGATGCCGGAGCCGAAATGGGTAATCGCGATGGGCGCATGCGCTTCCACCGGCGGCATGTATCGCTCTTATGCCACACTGCAGGGAATCGACCAGCTTATCCCCGTCGATGTTTACATCTCTGGGTGCCCGCCGCGTCCGGAAGCTCTGCTCGCCGGCTTGATGAAATTGCAGGAGAAAATTTCCCGCGAGCGCTCGTTCAGAAATCAGAAGCCTGAACTGGCAGAAAAATTTCTCTCATGATCGGTTTCAACCTGCATGTCATCCCGAGCAAAGCAAGGGACCTCACACAGGGTCATTGCACATCCCTGAACCAATGGGTGCGCTCGCTTCGAGTGCGAGATTCTTCGCTCCGCTCAGAATGACCGCGTTTATGTTTATATGAGTGGCACCTCGCTCATGGAGTCGTTCAGCAAAGCGTTCGACGAGAAAATTCAGGCGAAGACTGAATTTCGAGGAGAAACCACTTTCACCATTGCCGCGAGCGATCTCCGCGAGATCGCAAAGGTCTGTCGCGACGAGTTTTCATTCGATTATTTGCTCGACATCACGAGCATCGACAATTTGAGCGAAGAGCCACGTTTCGAACTCGTCTATAATCTTTACTCGATGCTGCATGGCGTTCATTTGCGCCTAAAGCTAAAAGTCTCGGAAGAAATCGGAGCGGTCGATACTGTTTCCGACATTTGGCCGACAGCGAACTGGCACGAGCGCGAGATCTACGACATGATGGGAATCAGACTCAACGGGCATCCCGATCTGCGTCGAATCCTGATGTGGGAGGGCTACCCGTTCTTTCCGTTGCGAAAAGATTTTCCTCTCGAAGGATTGCCGAGTGAAATGCCAGACGTCGCCTTCACCAAGGTCACGCCGATGGAAGGCGGCCCGTTCGTCACCATTCCGAGCACGGCCACGTCCAAAGACCGCGAGCCCCGCGGTCGCCCGCCGGAAATATAAGCCCCCCAGCCCTTGTCAGCTCTATGCGGCTGAGACCGGTGGCGCGGTTTCGGGCTTGCGGATGGCGGCCATCACGTCGGGCCGCAAAGTTTCGTCGCGCGGCGCCGCGGGTTTTTGTCCGCCCTTTGGATAAGCGATTCGACTATGGAGCATCGACAAGAGCGTGAATCGGAAACGGTCTGCGATGACTTTGAGTTCGCCAAGCGTCAGGTCGCAGTCGTCCAACTGCCGGTCGCTAATGCGTTCCTCGATCAGCTCGTTCACGAGTGTTTCAATTTTCTGTGGCGTTGGTTTCTCCAGACTTCGGGAGGCGCTCTCAACGGTGTCGGCCAGACTGACAATGGCGCTTTCCTTCGTTTGAGGTTTCGGTCCGCTGTAGCGAAAACTTTCTTCCTTCACTTCTGGGATGTCATCCTCGCGCAGCTTCATGATCTTGCCGCCGGCGCGCGCGTCTTCGTGCTGCTGAAGCGCACGTTGATAAAAATAGCGGACCAGCGATGTGCCGTGATGCTCCTGGATAATATCGATGATGCGTTGGTTTAGCCGGTACTTTAGCGCGAGATCCACGCCTTCCTTTACATGCGCGATGATGATCAACGCGCTCATCGTCGGTGCGAGGTCATCGTGCGGATTGCGTTCGAAGCTCATGTTCTCGGTGAAGTATTCAGGTTTCACCAGTTTGCCGACATCGTGAAAATAAGAACAGACGCGGCAAAGCGTCGCATTTGCGCCGATCGCTTCCGCAGCGGCTTCAGCGAGGTTGGCCACGACCAGACTGTGATGATACGTGCCCGGCGCTTCGATGGTCATGCGGCGCAGCAATGGGTGATTGAGATCGGACGCTTCCAGCCAGGAAATGTCCGTTGTGATTCCAAACAGATTCTCGAGCATCGGCAGCGCGCCGCCAACGATTGTTGCCGTGACGATGCCATTGCCGATGGCGAGAGCGCTTTGGAACCCGATCATTCCCCAGTCATTTGCCGTCGGGTAAAACCAGTTGATCGGCCCGATCAAACCAAACGTCAGCGACAACAACCAGATCGCGAGGCCGACACTCAATCCAGCCCGGATCAATTTGCTGCGCTGTCGCACCTGCAACGTAAGAGAGACGGCGGTGAATCCGCTGATAAGGCTGGTTATTAAGAGAGGGGCGTCAATTGGACCAAACAACATGCTACTCCATAGACTTACGAAAAACGCGGCATAGAGGCCGTGCTGGCGGCCCAGCAACACACTCAGCACCAGTGGCGCAAACGCGTAAGGCGTGATTAGTCCGCCCATTTCCGGTTTTAAGAATTTGTAGCTGCCGCTGTTACACATCACCAGCAGCAGTTTAGTAGCAGCCAACTGCACAAGAATAACGCCAAAGACAAGGAGAATGAGCGAGTTTTGCGAAAAGCTCTTTGGTTGATTGATCCAAAGCTGCGTGATCGCGGTGGCCAGAACCAGCAGTGCAATCACAAAATTCTTCGTCGGTTCCGGCTGTTGGCCGCTAAAGACCAGAAATGCGAGGCCTCCTGCAAACATCGCAAAAACGAAAACCTTCACATACGGCGAGTAATCGAGACCGCGCATCAGTTCGCTTCGTGCCCGTCGACGCCGAGTCTTTCGCGAGGCCAGGCCGCGTTTGACTAGCCGCCCACGTCTTAGAAAATCAAACATATCGTTGCTTATTTGCGCGCTGCCGGCGCGGGCGAGCGGTGCTGCTGGTATGCGCCGATGATAGCGCGCACCAGTTCATGTCGCACAACGTCGCGCTCCGTAAAATATACAGTCGCAATGCCCGGCACGGTTTTCAATGCCTGCAATGCCTCGACTGCGCCGGAGCGTTTGTTGGCCGGCAAATCAATTTGTGTGACGTCGCCCGTCACCACGCATTTGGAATTCAAACCGATTCGCGTCAGCAACATGAACATCTGCTCGGTGGTAGTATTTTGAGCCTCGTCCAGGATGACAAAAGCATTATTCAAGGTGCGTCCTCGCATATATGCCAGCGGAGCTACTTCAATGGTCTGTCGCGCGATCGCCCGTTCCATTTCCTCCGACTCCAGCATCTCACGCAATGCATCATGAAGCGGACGCAGATACGGCGTAATCTTTTGTTCGAGGTCGCCCGGGAGAAAGCCCAGCGCTTCGCCGGCTTCCACGGCTGGTCTCGTTAAGATGATGCGCGCCACTTGTTCCTTTTTGAGTGCCGCCACGGCCATTGCGACGGCCAGATAAGTCTTGCCGGTGCCGGCCGGTCCGATTCCAAAAACGACGTCGTGATTTCGAATTGCTTCAACGTACGCGCGCTGATTTGCGCTGCGCGCCACAATCGGCGGCTTGCGCAACGAGGTTGTGATTTTTGCCGAAACAATGTCGCCAAGGTTCTTATCGTGTCCCTCGGTCACGGCGTTAACGGCATAATTAAATTCGTGTTTTTGAATATCCACGCCTTGCTGGCGCGCTTTCTCAAGTTGTTCGAATACCTGCTGCGCTTTATCGACGCGGCTTGGGTCCCCCTCCAGTTTCACCCATCCCTCACGGGTGGTTACTTTCACACCGAGGGAGTCCTCAAGGGTCTTCAAAAGTTTAATGTCACTGGCGTAGAGCGACTGCAAAGCGCGTGGGCTCTCAAACTGCAAAGTCCGCGTTTCAGTCATCAATGTGGCACGCTCTCCGAGCGCGACTTTAACTTATGCCGAAGGCCCAAGATCGACATCTACTTCCTTTACCGGAAGCCATACACCAGTGCCCAGTGCGTCCGTTCTTCTGGCGATTCCTCAACACTGACTATGATAAAGTAGCTGCCGGTAGCTTTTGGGATCACGTGCGCACCTGCGAAGTGCCCTTTCTCCCATCCGTCTGATTCTTCCGCCAGCTTTCCGTCCGAATCATAAACATGAACGGAGACCTTTGCGCGATCGACTTCCGTTCCCAACCAGAACCAATATTCGTTTCCTTTAAACAATTGCTGCCGCACTGCTTTTTTTTCTCCAGAACCAAGATCGCCTCCCCAGTAATCCTCACGCACCTGAAATCCTTGCTTCACGTAAGGTTCTGCAGCTTGGAGCGCAAATGACTGCGCGTCATCCACAGACGCGAAAATCGCAGGCCGCAGTGCCATAAGGGCCAGCAGCAGAGAACTCGTGCGGAGGAGGACTTTTGCGAAGCCGTTCATGGAAATTTCTTAATCTCTCGTCACGATGCCGTGGCCTAGCCGCGTCGTGATCTCATTGACTTTCTTGACTGATTCGGCGGGAATCCGCCGATCACCGACGTCGATTAAAGGTTTCACCTCGACGAGCGCGTCTTGAATCTGGCGGATAATTGGGAGATTGAACTCGGGCATTGCCTGGAGCCGTGTCTGAAAATAGGAAAGAAGATCGGGCTGGTGCAGCAGCTCGGCGCCATCGATGGAAAAATGCTCCTTCACCACCGACGTCAAGACTTCTGTGCCACGTAACCACCCGCCCAGGCTCACAAGCTGCGACAATTTTTCATCGTGCACTTCGTTCATCGCCTGTTGCACGCTGTTCTGGGTGCGATCCAGTTCCTGGCGCACGTTTTCCCACTTACGCTTGTCTGCCGCGTCGATGATCGCCTTCGCATGTGGCGTTATTGAATTTCCCACACCGATCCCCTTCGCCAGTGTCAGGACCCGCTGGCCAATGTCTTTTACAGCCGCTGTGTCTTCCGCTTGTACAGCGATAAAACCATCGGCAATCAGCGTCCCGAGCAGAAGGGCGATACGCGGCCGCTCGGTAAAATTCGGTCCCTTATCGCTGCGAACGTGTTCCTTCCAGTTGACCGTGCCCAGTTTGTTCAGCGCGCCAAAAATTTCGTTTGGCAGCGGCACGACAACGTCTTCCACAGTCGTGGACAATTGTTTAATATTGATGTGCTGTGGCGCTTGGGCGCCATTTGCGCACAGTGCAAGGCCACAGAGTGCACCTACGCTCAACTTCAAATGTCTGGTAAACGGAATCATTGGCAGCTTCGACTGTTGATTTCGGGTTCGTATTCGGGATTTAATGGAGCGAACCTTAACCGGAACCGCTGCCGTACACAAATCGCTGCATAAAACATTTTGACTCTCTTTAATCGAACTACATTGCTGCCCCGGCGGCATCACCACCTTCATTCCCGATGGATCTGAACCGGCTCCAGCAGATTCTCGATCGCGCGCCTTCCATGCGGATCACGGTAATCGGTGACCTGATGCTGGACGAATTTGTCTGGGGAAAAGTCGGCCGCATCTCGCCGGAAGCGCCTGTGCCGGTGGTCGAGGTAACGGGAGAATCGTTTTACCCCGGGGGAGCGGCCAACGTTGCCCGTAATCTGCGTGAGTTCGTCCACGGCGTCGCCGTCATCGGAATGCTCGGTAAAGATCGCAGCGGCCAGCAACTCCGGGAGTTATTAACTGCGCAGAATATTGATACATCCAATGCCATCGAGGATGAAACCTTGAGCACGATTGTCAAAACCCGCATCATCGCACTCCATCAACAAGTGGTTCGTGTCGATCGCGAAAAAATTGTCAGTCCATCGCCCGAGCAGATCGCGAAAGTAGTCGCCGCGGTCCGCAACGCTATCCAGAAAACCGATGCAATTATCTTCGAGGATTATGGCAAGGGCTTTGTAAGGACTGAGCTGGTTTGCCAAATTGCGCAGAAAGCACGGGCGGCCGGTAAAATTGTCGCGGCTGATCCCAACCCGCGACATTCTGTTGATTGGCGCGGTGTCACGGTGGTCAAACCAAATCGCGCCGAAGCGTTCCTCGCCTCAGGCGTTCCCTGGCGAGAACCAGACGAGGCTCCGGCGGAAGATGCCGATCTGAGGCGCGCCGGTGAAGCGCTGCTTAAGAAATGGGAAACAAAATATGTCCTCATCACGCTCGGCGAACACGGCATGATGCTTTTTCAGCAGAACGAAGCGCCGCATTACATCCCAACCAAGGCACGGCAGGTTTTCGACGTCTCCGGCGCCGGCGACACTGCCATTGCGCTCTTTACCCTTGGACTCGTCTGCGGAGCGACTCCGATTGAAGCGGCGGAAATCGCCAACCACGGAAGCGCTGTTGTGGTCAGCAAGCTTGGAACAGCGACCGTGACACGCGATGAGCTTATCGCCAGTTTCCGAGAGGACAGCGAAAATGAATGATACGCTGTCGACCGCCGTCTTTGTCGATCGCGACGGCACCATTATAGAGGACCGCGATTATTGTTCCGAGCCAAAAGACGTGAAGGTTTTTCCCGGCGTGCTTGAAGCGTTACGGCGTTTGAAATCGAACGGATTCAAACTCTTCATCATTACAAACCAAAGCGGCATCGGCCGCGGTTTGTTCACAGTCGAACAATATCGTGCGGTTGAAGGGGAGGTGTTGCGTCAACTGGGTGATGGCTTAATCGACGCGACTTATTTCTGCCCCGACGTTCCCGGGCAGCATTCCAGTTGTCGCAAGCCTGCGCCAGGAATGATCGTGGAAGCGACGCGCGAACACCAAATCGATCTTTTCGGGTCGTTTCTAATCGGCGACAAGGAGATCGACATCGAATGCGGTCACAATGCGGGTGTGCGCACAATTCGTGTTAAAACCGGACCTCAAAGCGATACGACCGACAGCAAGGCAGACTGGATTGCCGAAGATTTACTCGCAGCTTCAGAAATAATTCTGGCCGCAAAGTGATGATTACCCGTTCGCCTCGGCGGTCACGGACCGGTGCTACAGTTGTCGCGGCGCTCTATCAGCGCCGAATGGGATTCCATACTACAACGCATGAATAAAGCCGTTGGCATTATTCCGGCGCGTTGGAGTTCTACTCGGTTTCCGGGAAAACCGCTGCATCTCATTGCTGGTAGGCCACTTCTACGCCATGTCTGGGAGTGTTGCCGACGCGCAAAAAAACTGGATGCGCTTATCGTTGCAACGGACGATATGCGCATTGCAAGGGCCGCTTTCGATTGGGGCACGGAAGTCGCCTTAACTTCGGCCAGACACCAAAGCGGGACCGATCGGGTGGCCGAAGTGGCGCGCGATGCGAAACAGTTTGCGTTCGTCATAAACATCCAGGGCGATGAACCATTCATCGACCCATATCTAATCGACAGGGTCGTCGAAAAACTCCGGTCGAATCGCAAGATCGATATCGTCACTGCCGCGCATCCGTTCGAGAATCGCGCCGAAGCATCCTCGCCACAGCAGGTCAAAGTGGTTGTCGATGCAAGCAGGCGCGCACTTTATTTTTCCCGGGCTGCGATCCCCTACCCCCGCAATCCTTCGAAGATAAAATATCTTCGTCATCAGGGCATCTATGGGTTCCGGCGCGACGCGCTCTTGCAGTTCGTGAAATGGAAGCCGGGCCCGCTGGAGCGCGCTGAGTCGCTGGAGCAATTGCGCGCTTTGGAAAATGGTGTAAATGTTCATGTGCTCCTTACTAAACATGGTTCCCCCGGCGTGGATACGCCGGCCGACGTGGAAGCGCTGGAGCGGAAGCTCGCTCGTGCAAAAGGGAGGACGCGACCCCGATGAAGTACATTTTCGTCACGGGTGGCGTCGTCAGTTCGCTAGGCAAAGGCTTGACTGCCGCGTCGCTTGGCACGCTGCTCGAAGCGCGTCGTCTGCGGGTCGTTCTCCAAAAATTTGATCCGTATCTGAATGTTGATCCCGGGACGATGAATCCTTTCCAGCACGGCGAAGTTTATGTGCTCAACGACGGCGCGGAAACTGATCTCGATCTTGGCCACTACGAACGCTTCACCAACTGCGTTCTCACGCGACACAACAACCTGACCAGCGGGCAGGTTTACGAAACCGTGATTTTAAAAGAGCGACGCGGTGATTATCTGGGCAAAACTGTCCAGGTAATTCCGCACGTCACCGATGTGATCAAAAATCGCATTCGCGAGCTTTCCGATGAAAGCAAATACGACGTTGTAATCACGGAGATCGGCGGCACTACCGGAGACATCGAAGGTCTGCCGTTTTTGGAAGCGATCCGGCAATTCATTCTCGAAGTCGGCCCTCAGAACGTGGTGAACATGCACGTCACGCTTGTTCCGTACATCAAGGCAGCGCACGAATTAAAAACAAAGCCGACGCAGCAAAGTGTGGCGAAGCTGCGCGAGATCGGCTTGCAGCCACAAGTTCTGATTTGTCGCACCGAAAAACCGCTCGACCGCGATGTGCGCAGAAAACTGTCGATGTTTTGTAGCGTTTCCGAAAAAGCGGTTGTCGAGGAGCTCGACGTCGAACATACAATCTACGAAGTGCCCCTGACTTTGCATGCCGAGGGACTCGACAAATTGGTGTGCGATCTTCTGCATCTGGAAACTCCTGAACCCGATCTGGCAGACTGGCGAAAATTCGTTGAGCGCGTCGTTAGTCCAAAAAAGCGCGTCAAGATCGCCGTAGTCGGCAAATACATGGATGTCCGTGACGCTTACAAAAGCATCTACGAATCGCTCACCCACGCGGCTGCCAGCGAAGACTGTGGAATCGACCTGAAACTTATCGATGCCGAATCGTTGGAGCACGAGATCGACGCCCAACTCAAAGACGTAGCGGGTGTGCTGGTGCCTGGCGGATTTGGAGTTCGCGGAATTGAAGGAAAAATCAACGCTGCGCGTTATGCGCGCGAGCACAAGATTCCGTATCTCGGTCTTTGTCTTGGCATGCAGGTAGCGACAATCGAATTCGCCAGGAACGTCTGTGGAATCAAAGACGCGAATAGCACTGAGTTTCAAAAGAACACTCCCGAGGCGGTCATCTCGCTGCTGGAAGAGCAGCGTGGCGTCCGTAACAAAGGTGCAAGCATGCGGCTGGGCACGTGGCCAACACAAATTGTCAAAGGCACGCTCGCGGAAAAAATCTACGGCGACACCGAGGTAACGGAACGACACCGGCACCGCTACGAGTTCAACATGAAATATCGCGATCGAATGAACGAAAAAGGCTTTGTGATTTCAGGTACATCACCCGACGGCGCGCTCGCAGAATTGATCGAGTTGCGCGATCACCCCTATTTTGTTGGCTGCCAGTATCACCCCGAGTTCCAAAGCAAACCAAACAAACCGCACCCGCTCTTCAAAGGATTTATTCAAGCGTGTCTGGCACGACAGGCTGGTCGTGCGACGCACGCTCGAGGCGATCAAGAATCGCCGCGCCGAGTCCCCGATAGGGAACTCGTTCCGCAACGATAAGATCGAGGGCGGATTGATCGAGTTCGCGCAAGTGGCGGAAGAGATTCGCGGCTGCTTCGCGAAGGTCTTGCCTCTCACTTAAAAGGCGAACTGCCGCGAATTTTTTCGCTGGTTCCACCGGATTCCACGCTAGCAAGCCGACGCGCTGGTTTTCTTGCGGCAAAAATGATTCGGCATTGTCAATTAGACGCAACGGCGTTTTCGGCGAGTAATGCGAGGCTAGTTGCCCCGGGGCAGAGATCTTCCGGCTTGGCATGACGATGTCGATCTTTCCAAATTCGGATAATTGTTCGGCTGTAGTCGGCCCACGGCGCAGGATGTCGATCTTGCCGCCGCGAACAGCGACGACGGTCGATTCAATTCCATGCTCCGTTGCCCCCCCGTCGATGATGAGCGGGATTCGTCCGCCAAGGTCGTCCATGACATGCTGCGCGGTTGTTGGGCTGACACAGCCGAATCGATTCGCGCTCGGAGCAGACAGCGGCTGATCCAATTCACAGACGATTTCGGCGAACACTGGATGCACGCTAATTCGCACCGCGACTGTATCGAGACCCCCTGTCACAATTTCGGGAACAATTTCGCGTTTCTGTAAAACCATCGTGAACGGTCCGGGCCAAAACTTGTCGGCCAGCTTTAAGATCAGTTGCCGATCTTGCACCGGAAGATCCACAATTTTCCCAAGCCAGTCGCGGCTCGGAAGGTGAACGATAAGCGGATCGAAGCGCGGACGTTCCTTTGCTTCAAAGATTTTCGCGACAGCAATCGGGTTCAGCGCATCAGCAGCCAGTCCGTAAACGGTTTCCGTCGGCAATGCGACAATCTCGCCTTTGCGCAGCAGTTCAACCGCCGCAGCGCGGTCGGTTGAAATCACCGTTTTCACTTTGGCAACTTTGCGGCCAGTACCGCTTCGGACTGTTTCCGGCGGAAGGCTTCCAATCTTTGGCGAATCGTCTTGTCAGACGTAGCCAGAATCGCAGCGGCGAGAAGCGCGGCGTTTTTTGCGCCCGCTTCCCCAATCGCCAATGTGCCGACGGGAATACCGCCCGGCATTTGGGCTGTCGATAAGAGCGAGTCGAGTCCGTGGAGGTTCGATTGAATCGGAACACCGAGAACGGGCAGCCACGTGTGAGCAGCAATCACTCCAGCCAAATGCGCTGCGCCGCCTGCACCAGCAATGATGACCCGCAAGCCGCGATCCGCCGCTTTGCGCGCAAACTCTGTGGTCGCATCCGGGGTGCGATGAGCTGACAACACACGCGCTTCGTTTGGCACACCAAGATCATCGAGCGTTTCCGCAGCGTGCCGCATCGTTTCCCAATCCGATTTGCTGCCCATGATAATGGCGACAAGGGGGTTAATTTGAGCCATATGAATTCGAAGGAAGCTAACAGGTTCTCCTACAGAATTCTAGCGTTCAACGCAATTGCGGCCGATTTGGAAATCGCCTTTGCTCGTTGATATTGCAGCGTGAAGCTCGGCGACAGATCGATCGTCCTTATCGGTATGATGGGGACGGGGAAATCCCTTGTCGGAAAAGTGCTGGAGGAGAAGACAGGGTTTCCGCGATTCGATACGGACGAAATGATTTCGTTAAGATTGGGGATGCCCATCGACGAAATTTTTGCGAAACGCGGCGAAGAATATTTCCGTAACCAGGAAACGGAAACACTGCTTTCATTGCCCCGAAAAGAACCGGCTATTATCGTGACAGGAGGCGGCATTGTCTTGCGCGCAGAAAATATGGATCTCTTGAAGCAAATTGGCACAGTCGTCTGGCTCGATGCTGATGGGGCAACGCTTCGCGCGCGGATTCGTCGCTTGCGCGATCGGCCCCTATTACGAACTGCGAATCCGCGAGCGTCGCTGTCCGAATTACAGCAAACTCGCGAACCGCTGTACAGAAAAGCAAGTGATCTGCGAGTGGACGTTTCCCAAAAGAATCCTGAAGAAATCGCGGAATTGATCATGAAGAACATTCGGAATTTCCCAATCGGAGAATAAAGGTGAAGTCTGACATTGAGAACCGGGCAACGCGAATATCGAGCCAGGAATTAAAACAGGATCTCGTCGCGGTAACGCGTGAGTTTGGTTTCGACTCGTGTCGCATAGCGGCTTGCGCCAAGCCGGCGCATGCAACTGAATTTCGTGAATGGCTGCGCGAGGGCGCACACGGCGAAATGAATTACATGCAGCGCGGCGAAGAAAAGCGTTGTGATCCACAGAAAGTTTTGCCCGGCGCAAAGTCGATTGTTGTCCTAGCGCTGAATTATTTTCAGGGGGAAGAAATTCGGCGGTCGCCCGCCTCCGCAAAGCTCCGGCGCGGCAGGCAGACTGCTGCTACAGGCAGGATCGCGCGGTACGCGTTGGGCGATGACTATCACGATGTGATTGAGGCAAAGCTCGACAAGATCGACCAGTTTCTCCGCGACTTTGGTGGACAGCAAAAATGTTACGTGGATACTGGTCCGATTCTGGAACGTGACCACGCAGCCCAATCCGGCATTGGCTGGCACGGCAAAAACACCATGCTGATCGATGAGCAGCTCGGGACATGGTTCTTTCTCGCAGAGATTTTGACCACGATCGAATTGCCGCCGGACGACCCAGTCCCGGATCGCTGCGGAACGTGTGATCGCTGCATCAAAGCGTGCCCGACTGGCGCAATCAGCGCTCCTCATCGACTCGATGCACGTCGATGTATTTCTTACCTTACAATCGAGCTGAAAGGTTCCATCCCGCTGGAGCTTCGACCGCTTATCGGAGATCGGATCTTCGGATGCGACGATTGTCTGGATGTCTGTCCTTGGAACCGGTTCGCTCAAATTTCTCACGAAACGGCTTTCTCGGCGCGCAAATCGACGACCCGCACGTCGTTACGGGAATACTTACAACTAACCGACGCGGAGTTCCGCCAGCTTTTTAAAAATTCGCCGATCAAACGAATTAAGCGCCGCGGCTTTCTCCGCAATGTATGCGTCGCCTTGGGCAATGCAGGCGACGTGTCCGATCTTCCGGCGCTCGAACGCGCGGCGGCCGACCCGGAGCCTTTGATCGCAGAGCACGCGGGATGGGCAATTGAGCAAATTGGGGCTCGCCACGGGATCGATCCGTGGAATCAGCGGACAGGGTCAACGAAGGAAGCGGCAATTAGCTGAATCCAAAGCCCTTTCTGGCTGCATCTCAACGTTATCATGAACGGGATTTCGTTTGCAAGAGTCCAACAACCAACTAACCCTGACGCTTTCACCCCAAGAACCGCTTCTACAATGCACCAAACCGTAAGCACACCTGTCCCGGCGCCTCTGACCGCGAAGCAGCGTCGTGCCCGGCGCAAGAAGCAAATCATTTTCGGTTCGGTCGGCCTGATCGTGCTTTGTATCGTCGCCTCGATCATTTGGAACAAGCGTGAGAAGCCCATTCCGGTCACAACGGAAAAGGCGATTCGCAAAACCATCGTGCAAACGGTTTCGGCGACAGGAAAAGTTCAGCCTGAAACAGAGGTAAAAATTTCCCCGGAGGTCGCGGGCGAAATCATTGAGCTGCCGGTGGAAGATGGAAAAGCTGTGAAGAAAGACGATTTACTCGTGCGGATCCGGCCGGATTCGTACAAAGCCCTGGTGGAACAACAGGAAGCAGCGATCAGCGCTGCGAAGGCCACGAATCTTCAGCAAAAAGCGACAATGTCGAAGTGCGAGCACGATTTCAAGCGAGCGGAAGACCTGTTTAGTAAAAAACTAATTTCAGAGCAGGAATATAATGCCGCTGAAGCAGCTTACGACGTCGCCAAGAACACTTATGAAAGCTCGCTGCATGAAATCGAACGGGCGGAGGCAGGCTCGAGTCAGGCGCGCGATCAATTGTCGAAGACGACAATTTATTCGCCCATCGATGGCACAGTCACAGTTCTTAACAGCAAACAGGGCGAACGTCTTGTGGCCACGGGACAATTTGCCGGCACGGAAGTGATGCGCGTCGCTGACCTCAGTCACATGGAAGCGCGCGTCGACGTCAACGAGAACGACGTTGTCAATGTAAAGGTCGGTGACAAGGCCGAAGTGAAAATTGATGCCTACGGTAATCGTAAATTTCACGGCAACGTTTACCAGATCGCTAACACTGGAAAGACGACCGGCACCGGCACACAGGAAGAAGTCACCAACTTTGAAGTAAAAATTCGAATCGAAGACACCGACGTGACGCTAAAACCCGCGCTCAGTTGTACTGCGGAAATCCACACGAACGAAGTGAAAGATGTCGTGGCCGTGCCGATGCAGGCCGTGACCATTCGCACTGGTGACAGCAATTTGAGTCCGGAAGAAATCGAAAAGAAAAAGCAGAAGGTCGCGCAGCGTGACAAGGGCGATAACAATGCGGAGTTCGTCAATGAACGCGCGGAGAAAACGGCACAGAAAGAAGAGCGCGAAAAAGTGTCTAAGGTCGTGTTCCTCAAAAAGGCGAACAAGGCGCGGATTGTGAAAGTGGCGACTGGAATTTCCGACGACACTTATACCGAAATCAAAAGCGGCATTCAGCCCGGCGACGAAGTAATCTCGGGAAGCTACAGCGCGATCAGTCGCAAACTGAAGGATGGCGCCAAGGTAACGCTCGACAAAGAGGGAATGAAGTAAACTCGCCGAGCGACTGTCGACGTTGCGATGGAAACTCGAAACTCAATCAGACCGGTTGGGCCGGTCGTGATCGACATTGAGAACATCACCAAAGACTACGTGATGGGCGAGGAAGTCGTTCATGCGCTGCGCGGCGTGACCCTGCAGATTCACCGCAACGAATACATCGCTATCATGGGGCCAAGCGGCAGTGGTAAGTCCACGCTTATGAACATGCTCGGTTGTCTCGATACGCCGACTTCTGGCCGCTATGAGTTCAACGGCAAGAGCGTTGCCGAAATGGATGACGACGAGCTCGCGGCCGTTCGCAATCGCGAGATCGGCTTCGTGTTTCAAACGTTCAACCTTCTCCCGAGATCGACATCGTTGCGCAACGTCGAGCTGCCGCTCATTTATGCGGGTATCGAGCCCGAACGTCGCGTGGAACGTGCGACGCAGGTGCTGACAGACGTCGGCCTCGGCGATCGCATTCATCACAAACCCAATGAGCTTTCCGGCGGTCAGCGTCAGCGCGTCGCCATCGCGCGTGCGCTCGTCAACGGGCCTTCGATTATTCTGGCCGACGAGCCGACCGGTAATCTCGATTCGAAAACCGGCGAAGAGATCATGGATTTGCTCGAGCGTCTGTATGAGCGCGGTAACACGATCATCCTCGTAACGCACGAACGGGATATCGCGGCGCACGCGCGGCGCACTGTGCATTTGCGCGATGGACTCATTGAGATGGATCACGCCGGATTTATTCCTGAGCTCGACATGCCAATTGCCGAAATAACATCGACATGAAACGTTTTCTCTACGAGTTGAGTGAGAGCTGGAAAATCGCAGCCGCGCAAATGCGCTCGAACCTGACGCGCTCAACGCTCACGGCACTCGGAGTTATTATCGGCATTATCGCCGTCACGTTGATGGGCACTGCCGTGAACGGCATATCGATAGGCTTCGATAAAAGCATGGCCGTCCTCGGCGACGATGTTCTCTACGTTACGCAATGGCCATGGAAGCCAGTGGACGATTGGTGGAACTACCGCGATCGCAAGAAACTCAAAACCGAATACGCCGAAACCTTGAACCGGATGATCGCAGCGACACCGAACTCGAAGCTGGTCATCGCGGTGCCGACATCCAGTTTCATGCGATCGATTAAATACGGCGGCAACCAGGTGGACAATGTCTTCGTTCTCGGGACCACTTCGGATTTTATTGTAACATCGACAATCGATTGTACATCCGGGCGATTCTTCAACGAGCTCGAATCACGCGGGGGCGCCAATGTTGTCATGATCGGCTATGACGTCGCCGACGCGCTTTTTCCTTCCGAAAGCCCGATCGATAAATCGGTGTTGATCAATGGGCAGTTGTTCAAGGTCGTCGGTGTAAATACGCGACAGGGCACCTTCCTCGGTTTGTTTAGCTGGGACTCGATGGTGGCGATACCGTTGGCTGCGTTTAACAAATATTTTTCGGCTAAAAGCGATTCGGACGTGCGCGTCAAAGTAAAAGACAAGACCAAGCTCGCCGACGCCAAGGACGAACTCACCGGCTTGATGCGGCGCGTGCGCGGATTGCCTCCGGAGAAAAAGGACGATTTCTCGATCAACGAGCAACAGGCTTTCAAAAGCACGCTCGACCCGGTGAAAAATTCCATTGCGATAGCTGGTCTGTTTATCACCGGCCTATCGCTTTTCGTCGGCGCGATCGGCATCATGAACATCACATTCGTGAGTGTGAAAGAGCGCACGAAAGAAATCGGAACGCGCAAAGCGCTCGGCGCGCGGCGGCGAACGATCCTGTTACAATTCCTGATCGAATCGACAGCGCTTTGTCTCCTCGGCGGATCTATCGGCCTCGCGTTTGCTTACTTAATGTGCTTCGGGATCGGCAAAGCTTTTCCCTCTTTTCCAATCCATTTTTCGGTCGGCCTGGTGTTCCTGAGCATGATCGTTTCAATATTAACGGGCTTATTCTCGGGATTCGCGCCAGCTTGGACAGCATCGCGCCTCGATCCAGTCGCAGCACTCCGGTACGAATGACTATTTAACCGCCGAG
>Ga0209058_1000069_pt1 | contig 71697 bp, 70 predicted proteins | sample GraSoiAngelo_147_FD_185904 | JGI IMG/M metagenome (GOLD analysis project Ga0209058, IMG submission 185904) | Grasslands soil microbial communities from the Angelo Coastal Reserve, California, USA - 14_1009_05_40cm (SPAdes) (version 2) | ecosystem: Environmental > Terrestrial > Soil > Grasslands ... | reverse complement strand
TACCGTATTCACATGGAAAAGCTGGTCCGGCGGATCGCCACCACCAAGCTTCCGACCGACTTCGGCGAGTTCACCGCGATCGCGTACGACACCACGGTGGACAGCCGCGTGCCGCTGGCGCTGGTGATGGGCTCGGTGTCGGGGGACTCGCCCGTGCTCGTGCGCGTCCACTCCGAGTGCCTCACGGGCGACGTCTTCCACTCGCGCCGGTGCGACTGCGGGCTCCAGCTCGACAAGGCGCTGCAGCGGATCCAGGCGGAGGGCCGCGGCGTGTTCGTCTACATGCGGCAGGAGGGGCGGGGGATCGGACTCCTCAACAAGATGCGCGCGTACGAGCTGCAAGATCAGGGGAAGGACACGGTCGAGGCCAACGTCGCCCTGGGCTTCCACGCCGACCTCCGCGATTACGGCATCGGCGCGCAGATCCTGGTGGACCTCGGGGTCAAGAACCTGAAGCTCCTGACCAATAACCCGAAGAAGATCGTCGGCCTCGAAGGGTATGGCCTGCACATCGCCGAGCGCGTCCCGATCGAGATCCCGGCGACCGAGACGAACCGGAAGTACCTCAGCACGAAGCGCGACAAGCTCGGGCACCTCCTCTCGTCGCTGCCAGACTGATATGGCTGGTCGCGCCCCGAAGTATCGCCGGTCGACCGGGAGTACCGGTGCGTTCAGGTTCGCGATCGTCGCGGCCCGCTTCAACGAGCGCATCACCCAGCGGCTCGTCGCCGGCGCGCTGCAAGCCTTGCGGGCCGCCCGTCTCGGCGCCGACGCGATCGAGGTCCACTGGGTACCCGGCTCCTTCGAGCTCGCGCAAGCGGCGAGCCACCTGGCGACGAGCGGACGCTACTCGGGCATCGTGTGCGTCGGGGTCGTGATCCGGGGCCAGACTCCGCACTTCGAGCACATCGCGCGCGAGGCCGCCGCGGGAATCCGCCACGTCGCGCTCACCACGGGCGTGCCGACGACGTTCGGCGTCATCACGGCGCTGACGGAGGAGCAGGCGTGGGCGCGCGCGGGCGGGGACGTGGGCAACCGGGGCGAAGAGGCGGCCGAGGCGGCCCTGCAGATGGCCGAGTGGATCCGCCAGTTGGGCGATCATCGGGCGGGGCGGACCCCCGCGCGTTCGGGACATGTCCGACGCCGATAAGCCGGTGGGCCGTCGCTCCGTGGGCAAGCGCCGGAAGGCCCGCGAAGTTGCGCTCCAGTTCCTGTACCAGCTCGACCTCAACGGCGACGACGACCCGAGCCCTCACGACGAGGAGTTCTGGGCGCGCCACCCGGTCGACGACGACACGCGCGCGTTCGCCGACGCGCTCGTCCACGGCGCGAAGACGAACCAGGCGAAGATCGACCACGCCATCACGCAGTTCGCGGAACATTGGGATCTCGAGCGGATGGCCGTCGTGGACCGCAACATCCTCCGGCTCGCGGTCTACGAACTCCTGTACACGGCGGACGTGCCCCCGAAGGTCGCGATCAACGAGGCCATCGAGATCGCCAAGAAGTTCGGCACCAAGGAGTCAAGCCGGTTCATCAACGGCCTGCTCGATCGTATCCACAAAGAACTCCGCCCGACGTTCTGAGCCTGCCCCGTGCGGTACGCGGTCCTTTCCGACATCCACGCCAATCTCGAAGCGCTCGAGGCCGTCCTGGCCGACGCGGCCCCGCGGACGGACGCGCTGCTGTGCCTGGGGGACCTGGTCGGCTATGGCGCCGATCCCGTCGCCTGCATCGAGACCGTGGCCGCGCGGGCGCAAACACTCGTCTGCGGCAACCACGAGCAAGCGGTCGCCGGCCTGATCGACCTCGAGTGGTTCAACGCGCACGCCCGCGCCGCCGCGGAGTGGACGCGCGAGCGGCTCGACGACGACCACCGAGCGTATCTGGCCTCGCTGCCCCTGGTCGCCGAGGTGGGTGACGCAACGCTCGTGCACGCCTCGCCGGACCGCCCCGACGAGTGGGACTACCTGCTCACCGCGCAGGACGGCTTCGACGCGTTCTCCGCCTTTACCACGCGGCTCTGCTTCGTGGGCCACTCGCACCTGGCCGGCACCTGGTCGCTCGGCTCCTCGGGGCCGGAGCACCAGGCGGGCGCCGTCGACCTCGAGCTCGAGCGCGGCCGGCGCTACCTCGTGAACGTCGGCAGCGTCGGTCAGCCCCGCGATCGCGATCCGCGCGCGTCGTACGCGATCTGGGACGTCGAGCGCGGGACGATCTCGACCCGCCGCGTCGTCTACGACATCGCGGGGGCGCGAGACAAGATCCTCCGCGGGGGATTGCCGCGGTTCCTGGCCGACCGCCTCGCGTGGGGCTCCTGAGCCTGCGTCCCTCGCTTCGGCGCGCGCTCGTCCTCACGGCGACCGCCTGCGCCCTGGGTCTGGCGTTTCCGCGAACGAACTGGGAGGGGATAGTCTGGGTCGCCCTCACGCCGCCGATCGTCGATGCGCTGCTCCAGCCCATCCGCCAGGCCTTCGGCTGGGGCTGGGTCTTCGGGACCGTGTTCTACCTGGTCCTCCTCCGGTGGCTCGATTTCACCTTCAGGACCTACAGCACGATTCCCTGGCCGCTCACCTGGGCGGTGACGTTCGCGCTCGCGGGGTATTGCGCCCTCTACGTGGCCGCCTTCGCCGCGGCGGTCTCATGGCTCGCGCGACGCTCGATCATCTCGGCGCTTTGCGCGGCGCCGTTCTTCTGGGTCGCCGGCGAGTGGCTTCGTGGCCATCTCTTCGGAGGCTTTCCCTGGGGTCTGATCGGCTACTCGCAGTACCTGCGTCTGCCCGTCATCCAGATCGCCGAGCTCGCGGGCGTCTACGGCGTTTCGCTGGTGATCGTCGCGGTCAACGCCGCGATCGCCGGTTGCTTCGTGCTCCCGTGGCGCTCGGCGCTCGGTGGGGTCGGCCTGGCGGGGGGGCTGCTCGGGGCGACGCTCGCCTTCGGGTTCTGGCGGCTGACGGCCCCGGCGCCTCCGGGCGAGGTGAACGTGGCGATCATGCAGCCGTCCATCGAGCAGCCGTTGAAGTTCGACCCCGCGTTCGCCTCGACGACCCTCGCGATCTATCTCACCCTGACCTCGCGTGCGGGCGCCCAGCGTCCCGACCTGATCGTATGGCCCGAGACCGCGGCACCCTCTCCGCTCCGCCGCGATCCCGAGGTTTTGAGGACCCTCGGCGCGCTCGCGGGCTCGCTTCGCGTGCCGCTCCTCGTGGGCTCGATCGACGTTGATGGATCGACTCCGCCAAAGGTTCACAACACCGCGTTTCTCCTCACCGACCGAGGCATCGTCGGGAGGTATGATAAGATTCAGCTCGTCCCCTTCGGTGAGTACGTGCCGCTATCGGGACTGATCGGATTCGTTCGGGGCTGGGCCGAGTTCATCGCCGAGCTCGAGCCGGGCTCCAGCGCGAGCGTCTTCCCGGGCCCGCCAGCCCCGTTCGGGGTCGTGATCTGTTACGAGGGAATCTTTCCTGAGCTCGTCCGTGAATTCGTAAAAGGTGGCGCGCGCTTCATCGTGAACATGACGAACGACGCATGGTTTGGCCGTACGAGCGGCCCGTGGCAACATCTCGCCATGTATCCGTTCCGAGCCGTCGAGCACCGCATCGCGGTGGTACGCGCGGCGAACACCGGGGTCTCCGCGTTCATCGCGCCCACCGGCAAGATCGTTCGCCGCGTCCCCCTGTACGAGCGGACCACGGTGGCCGAGCGGGTACCCCTCCGGACCCGGGTGACCCTGTACTCGCGCCTCGGCGACTGGCTCGCGTACCTGGCGCTCGCCGTCTCGGGCGCGTCGCTCGCGTATCGCGCGTGGAAGCGAGCCGGCTAATGCTCGGCGATTTCAAGCGCGACGTCACGCTCTTGGCGAGCCGGTTGACCGAGCTCCGAGGTCATCTTTGACGTCCCTGCCAAGGAACAGCGCCTCGGCGCCCTCGACGCCGAGATGGCCAAGCCTTCCTTCTGGGAGGACAACCGCCGCGCTCAGGAGGTCATCCGCGAGCGGACCGAGCTCTCGCGCCTCGTCGCGCGCCTGAAAGAGCTCGCCGGGAACGCCGACGACCTCACGGTGCTTCTGGAGCTGGCCGAGGAGGCCACCGACGGTAGCCTCGACGCCGAGATCGCCGACGGCGTCGCCGGACTGACGAAGGACCTCGACGAGTTCGAGTTGAAGATCATGCTCTCGGGTCCCCACGACACGAAGGCGGCGATCGTGTCCATCCATCCCGGGGCGGGCGGCACCGAGTCGCAGGACTGGGCCCAGATGCTGCTGCGCATGTACCTCCGCTGGTGCGAGCGCGTCGGTCTGAAGGCGGAAGTGGTCGATCTGCTGCCGGGGGACGAGGCCGGCATCAAGTCGGCCACCGTCGAAGTGTCCGGCGAGTACGCCTTTGGCTACCTGCGCGGCGAGACGGGTGTCCATCGCCTGGTGCGCATCTCTCCGTTCGACGCCTCGCGCCGCCGGCAGACGAGCTTCGCCTCGGTCGCGGTCGTGCCCGAGGTCGACGACGTCGAGGTCAACGTGCGCGAGGACGAGATCCGCGTCGACGTCTTTCGAGCGTCGGGACCGGGCGGGCAGGGCGTCAACACCGCCGACTCGGCCGTGCGCATCACGCACCTGCCGACGGGCATCGTCGTCTCGTGCCAGAACGAGCGCTCCCAGCTCCGCAACCGCGACACCGCGATGCGGATCCTCAAGGCGAGGCTCTACGAGATCGCCGAGAAGAAGCAGCGCGAGGAGCTGGCGGAGCTGACCGGCCACAAGAAGGAGATCGCCTTCGGCAGCCAGATCCGGTCCTACACGTTCCATCCCTACCAGCTGATCAAGGACCATCGAACCGGGCTCGAGGTCGGCAACGTGGACGCCGTCATGGACGGCGACCTCGACGCCTTCATCAAGGCGTACCTGCTCTGGGCGCGGGGCCGCGAGGCATGAGCGACGACAACGAGCTGATCCGCCTGCGTCGCGAGAAGCTCGACGCGCTGCGCGGCCGGGGCCTCGATCCGTTCGGCGGCCGCTACCCGGTGACGCAGTGGGCTCGCGACCTCGCCGAGCGGCTCGGTAACGCGAACGACGAAGAGCTGAAGGGCTTCGGGCCGGTGAGCCTCGCCGGCCGCATCGTGGCGATTCGCCACCACGGCAAGACGTGCTTCGCGCATCTCATGGACCAGACCGGCCGGATCCAGCTCTACGCGCGCGCCGACGGCCTCGGCGACGAGTACGCGCGGTTCGTCGAGCTCGACACCGGCGACTTCGTCGGAGTGAACGGCGAGATGTTCCGCACGCGGACGGGAGAGCTGACGGTCGCCGTGAAGAGCTTTGCGTTCCTGGCCAAGTCGCTCCGGCCACTTCCCGAGAAGTGGCACGGCCTGAAGGACGTGGAGACGCGCTATCGGCAGCGCTACGTGGACCTCGTCGTCAACGCCGAGGCGCGCGAGGTCTTCTCGATGCGCGCGCGGCTCGTTCGTGCGATCCGCGCCTTCCTCGACGCGCGCGGCTTCCTCGAGGTCGAGACGCCGATGATGCAGCCGATCCCCGGCGGCGCGATCGCCCGGCCGTTCAAGACACATCACAACGCCCTCGACCTCGACCTCTACCTGCGCATCGCCCCCGAGCTCTACCTCAAGCGCCTGCTCGTGGGCGGCTTCGAGCGCGTCTACGAGATCAACCGGAACTTCCGGAACGAGGGAACCTCGACGATGCACAACCCCGAGTTCACGACGCTCGAGTTCTATCAGGCGTACGCCGACTACGCCGACCTGATGGAGCTGACGGAGGCCCTCTTCGTCGAGCTGGCCCACGCGCTGCGCGGCTCCTTGTCGCTCGTGTGGGGCGAGCACGCGCTCGACCTCAAGCCGCCGTGGCGGCGCCTGCCCTTCTTCGAGGGCATCTCGCAGGCGCTCGGGCTTTCCGTGACGCCCACGACCGACGTCGAGAGCGTGGCGCGAGCGGCGGCGGCGCGCGGCGTCGGCCGCGACGGCGGACCGGCCTCGAAGCTCTGGAAGGCCGTGTTCGAGACCCTGGTGGAGCCGACGCTCGTTCAGCCGACGTTCGTCATCGACTTTCCGACCGAGCTCTCCCCGCTGGCCAAGCGCAAGCGCGACAATCCGCAGCTGGTCGACCGGTTCGAGCTGTTCGTCGCGCGGCACGAGATGGCCAACGCCTACAGCGAGCTCAACGACCCGATCGACCAGCTCGCGCGCTTCCGGGAGCAGGCGGCCCTGCAGGCACGCGGCGACGACGAGGCGCACTGGCTCGACGAGGACTACGTCCGGGCGCTGGAGTACGGCATGCCGCCGGCCGCGGGGGAGGGGATCGGCATCGACCGGCTGCTCATGATGTTCGCGAATCAGTCCTCGATCCGCGAGACGATCCTGTTCCCGCTGCTCCGGCCCGAGGGCGGCCGATGAAGGGCGGGCTGCCCTTCGAGCTTCTCCTCGGCTTGCGCTATCTGCGGTCGCGCGGCCAGCGGACGAACCTCTCGCTGTTCGTCTGGATCGGGCTGGGCGGCGTCTTCCTGGGGGTCGCCGCGCTCATCGTGGTGCTCGCGGTGATGACCGGCTTCCAGGACGGCATCCGCGATCGGATCATCGCCGGGAGCCCGCACCTGCTCATCTTCCAGGCCGGCGCGCAGGGGCTCGCGGACGCCGACACGATCGCCGGCCGCGTGAAAACGATCCGCGGCGTCCACTCGGCGACGCCCTTCGTCCACCAGCAGGCGCTCTTCACGACGTCGAGCGGCGGGGCGCGCGGCGGCCTGATCCGCGGGGTCGACCTGGCCACGCCGGCGGTCCGCGAGGACGTCCGGTCCCAGCTCCGTCAGGGCTCGATCGATCCGCTCGCCGACGGCGCGCCGGCGATCTTGCTCGGCCGCGAGCTGGCGCGCAGCCTCGGCGTGTTCCCCGGCGACTCGGTCACGTTGATCTCCCCCGAGGGCGCCGTGACCGCCGTGGGGATGGTCCCCAAGATGCGGCGCTACCTCGTGGCCGGCACGATCGAGATCGGCATGCACGAGTACGACTCCTCGATCGCCTATCTGAGCCTGCCCCAGGCCAAGGAGTTCGCCGGACTCGTCGGGGTCACCGGCATCGAGGTCAAGCTGAACGACCCGTTCGAGGCCAAGAACGTCGGCCGCCTCGTCGCCGCCCAGCTCGGCTTCCGGTTCTGGGTTCGCGACTGGATGGAGATGAACCGGAGCCTCTTCGCGGCGCTCCAGCTCGAGAAGCTGGCGCTCTTCGTCGTGGTGACGATCATCGTGCTCGTCGCGGCGTTCGCGATCATCGGCCACCTCGTGCTGCTCGTCGCCGAGAAGCGCAAGGAGATCGGGATCCTCAAGGCGGTCGGTGCCTCCTCGCGGTCGATCACCCTGGTGTTCTTCGCCGTCGGCATGACGATTGGCGGCGCCGGCACCGCGGCCGGCGCGGCGGCGGGCCTCAGTCTGATCTGGGCCCAGAACACCTACAAGGTGATCCGGCTGGCCGGCGACGTGTACCAGATCGATCACCTGCCGATGAAGCTGACGATGAGCGACGGGCTCCTGATCATCGGCGCCACGCTCCTGCTCTCCTTCCTGGCCACGATCATCCCGGCCAAGCGCGCGGGCTCGCTGGCGCCGGTCGACGTGCTCCGGTATGAGTGACGACACGAGCCCCGCGCTGCTCGTCGGCGAGGAGCTGGAAAAGGAGTACCGGTCCGGACCGGAGGTCGTGCGTGTGCTGCGCGGCGCCAGCGTGAGGATCGCGTCCGGTGAGTTCGTCGCCCTCCTGGGCGCCTCCGGAGTCGGGAAATCGACGTTGCTCCACCTGCTCGGCGGGCTCGACCGGCCGACGGCCGGGCGCGTCCGCTTCCAGGGCGAGGATCTCGCGGCCTGGCCCGAGACCGCGCTTGCGCGCTATCGTCGCCGCGACGTCGGGTTCGTCTTCCAGTTCTACAACCTCCTCGGCGACATGAGCGCGCTCGAGAACGCGATGATCCCCGCGCTGATCGAGCGCAAGCCGGCTCGCGAGGTCCGAGAGCTCGCGGCGGCCGCCCTCGCCGAAGTCGGGCTCGCCGATCGGCTCAAGCACCTGCCCGGAGAGCTCTCGGGCGGCGAGCAGCAGCGGGTCGCGATCGCGCGAGCGCTCATCAACAACCCCAAGGTCATCCTCGCCGACGAGCCGACGGGCAACCTGGACCCCAAGACGAGCGAGGTCATCTACGATCTCTTCCTCCGGCTGCAGGCCGAGCGGGGCCTGGCCTTTCTCGTGGCCACCCACAACCCGGACCTGGCCCAGAAGGCCGAGCGGGGGTATCGCCTGGTGGAGGGCCGCGCGCGCGAGATCAAGGGTGATTCGACGCCGATCAGATAACGGTTTCGCGCAGTTAGTCGAAGACGGGGAAAAAGGCTAGCGGGCTGGGAAGCGGTGGGCTATACTGAAGTCGCAGTCTGGTAACTAGCCGTCAGCGCAAGTAAATTCGCATCTCCGCGAGTTGCGGGAGGGTGGGGCACACCAGTGTTTGAACGGTTCACCGAACGGGCGCGACGGGTCATTATCTTAGCGCGTGAGGAAGCCGGCCGTTTCCGCCACGACTTCGTCGGCACCGAGCACGTCCTGCTCGGGCTGATCCGCGACGGCGAGGGGATCGCGACCGCGGTTCTCCAGCGGCTCGGGCTCCGGCTCGAGACCGTGAAGGCGGAGGTCGAGCGCGCGCTCGCGGGATTCCCCAAGACGCTCACGTTCGGCGAAGTGCCGTTCACGCCGCAGGCCAAGCGCGTGCTGGAGCTCTCCATCGAGGAAGCGCGGCAGCTCGGCCACAACTACATCGGCACCGAGCATCTGCTGCTCGGCCTCATGAAAGAGGGGCAGTCGATCGCCGCGAAGATCCTCGAATCGCTCGGCGCCCGGCTCGACGAGGTCCGGCAGGAGACTCTGGCGCTGCTCGGCGACCAGTACTACCCGAGGCCCAAGAAGCGCTCGCAGACTCCCGTCCTCGACGAGTTCGCACGCGACCTGACCCAGCTGGCCCGCGAGACCAAGCTCGATCCGGTCATCGGCCGTGAGCAGGAGATCGAGCGCGTCATCCAGATCCTCGCGCGTCGCACGAAGAACAACCCCGTCCTGATCGGCGAGCCCGGCGTCGGCAAAACCGCGATCGTCGAGGGGCTCGCGCAGAAGATCGTCAGTCACGACGTGCCCGACGTTCTCGTGAACAAGCGGCTGCTCCAGCTCGATCTGGGCGCCCTCGTCGCCGGGACGAAGTATCGCGGCCAGTTCGAGGAGCGGCTGAAGGCGGTGATGAAGGAGATCCGCCAGTCGGAGAACGTCGTGCTCTTCCTCGACGAGCTCCACACGCTCATCGGCGCCGGCGCCGCCGAAGGGGCGATCGACGCCTCGAACATGCTCAAGCCGGCCCTCTCGCGCGGCGAGATCCAGACGATCGGCGCGACGACCCTCGACGAGTACCGCAAGTACATCGAGAAGGACGGCGCCCTCGAGCGTCGCTTCCAGCCGGTCATCGTCAAGGCGCCCTCGGTGCCGCAGGCGATCGAGATCATCCGCGGGCTCCGGCACAAGTACGAGGCCCATCACCGGGTGAAGATCACTGAGCGCGCGATCTCCGCAGCGGTGCAGCTGGCCGATCGCTACATCACCGACCGCCAGCTGCCCGACAAGGCGATCGACGTGATCGACGAGGCCTCCTCGCGCACCCGCCTCATGGCGCTGACCCCGCCGCCCGAGCTCAAGGAGATCGAGAAGGAGCTCGAGCGCGTGATCCGCGAGAAGGACATGTACCTCGAGGCGCAGGAGTTCGAGAAGGCCGCTTCGCTGCGCGAGAAGGAGAAGGTCCTTCGCCACCGCGACGAGGAGCTCAAGCGCGAGTGGGAGAAGAACAAGGGCAAGGGGACGCAGTCAGTCGAGGAAGAGGACATCGAGTTCATCGTCTCCCGCTGGACCGGCATCCCGCTGGCCAAGCTCGAAGAGAAAGAATCCGAGAAGCTCGCCCGCATGGAAGAGGCGCTCCACGGGCGGATCATCGGTCAGAACGACGCGGTCGCGGCCGTCGCGCGTGCGATCCGTCGCTCCCGCGCCGGCCTGAAGGACGCCAAGCGGCCCGTCGGCTCGTTCGTCTTTCTCGGCCCCACGGGCGTCGGCAAGACCGAGCTGGCCCGGGCCCTCGCCGAGTACCTGTTCGGCGACGAGAACGCCCTCATCCGCGTGGACATGTCCGAGTACATGGAGAAGTTCTCGGTCTCGCGCCTGCTCGGCGCACCGCCCGGCTACGTGGGCTATGAAGAGGGCGGGTTCCTGACCGAGAAGGTTCGGCGGCGCCCGTACTCCGTCGTGCTCTTCGACGAGATCGAGAAGGCCCACCCGGACGTCTTCAACATGATGCTCCAGGTGCTGGACGACGGTCGCCTGACCGACTCGCTCGGCCACGTGGTCGATTTCAAGAACACGATCCTCATCATGACCTCGAACCTCGGGACCAGCCTCATCGGCAAGCGCGTGTCCCCCGGCTTCCTCCAGGAGACCGACGAGTCGAGCTACGAGAAGATGAAGGAGCGCGTGCTCGAGGAGATGAAGCGGGCGTTCCGGCCCGAGTTCCTGAACCGGATCGACGACATCATCGTCTTCCACGCACTCTCGGTCGAGCACATCAACGAGATCATCCGGCTGATGATCGGCCGGATCAACAAGCAGCTCACCGAGAAGGGCATCGAGCTCGTGCTGACGCCGGCGGCCCAAGCGGCGCTGGTGGAGAAGGGATACGATCAGACGTACGGCGCGCGGCAACTACGGCGGACGATCCAGAAGCACATCGAGGATCCCCTGGCCGAGGCGATCGTTCGGGGCCAGGTCGTGGAGAGCGCCCGCATCGAGGTCGATGTCGACGGGGCGAACTTCACGTTCCGCGAAGCGCAGGCCGCCGACGCGCCGCTCGAGCTTGCTGAGCACTAGCGCACCGACCCTGCACGCCTGAGCGCCTGGTGTCGACAGCGGGCCCGGTGCGTCTCACGGTCGTCATTGTTCTCACGGCGGGCCTCTTCATCGCATCGACGGCACGGGCGCAGCAATCCCAACCGCAACCGGCGCCCATCATCATCCGGGACATCCACGTCGAGGGTAATCGGCGGGTCCAGGACGCCGTGATCCTCGGCCGCATCAAGAGCACCGTCGGCTCGGCCTTCAACCCCTCGCTCCTCTCCGAGGACATCCGCGCCATCTTCGGCCTCGGCTTCTTCGACGACGTCCAGGTCCGGGTCGAGGACTTCGAGGGCGGCGTGCGGATCGTCTTCGTGGTGTCGGAGCGGCCCTTCATCCGCGACGTCGACTTCGTCGGCAACAAGAAAGAGGACCGCGACACGCTGCAGGACAAGATCGACCTCAAGCTCGGGAGCGTCTACAACCCGGTCGACGTGCAGCGCGCGGTGGAGACGCTGCGGGATTTCTACGAGGACGAGGGCTACTTCGAGGTCCAGATCACGCCCACCGTCGAGAAATTCGCCGACTCGGACGTGAAGCTGATCTTCAACATCGTCGAGGGGCGGCAGATCACGATCGAGTCGATCGTGTTCAAGGGCAACCAGGGGATGCGGGACGACCAGCTCAAGGACGCGATGGAGACGAAGGAGCGGCAGTACTTCATCCTGCGCGGCAAGGTGCAGCGCCAGCGCCTCGAGACCGATATCGACCGCATCATCCAGCTCTACAACGACCACGGCTACATCCAGGCTCGCGTGGAATCGCACGACGTCGCCGTCGATCGCGAGAAGGCGCGGGTGACCATCACGATCGTCGTCGTCGAGGGCCCCCAGTTCCGGGTCGGCGAGGTGAAGATTACCGGGGTCACCCTCTTGCCGGAGAAAGAGGTCGAGCGGCAGGTCCGGCTCAAGACCGGCGACGTGTTCTCGGTGAGCCGGGTCCGGGACAGCGTCACCGGGATCCTGAACCTCTACAGCACGATCGGCCGCGCGTCGGCCGACGTGAACCCCAAGCGCGATCAGCTCCCGACCGTCAACCAGATCAACCTCACGTTCGAGATCACCGAGGGGCCCGAGGTCTACGTCGAGCGCATCAACATCAGCGGCAACGTCCGGAGCGAGGACAAGATCCTGAGACGGGAGCTGCCGCTGCACGAGGGCGATCTCTACACCTTGCAGAACAAGGAAAAGGCCCGGCAGCGGCTCGTCAATCTGGGCTACTTCGAGACCGTCAACGTCGACACGCAGCCCGGCTCGGACAAGACGAAGATCATCGTGAACATCGTGGTGGTCGAGCGCGCCACCGGGATCTTCAGCATCGGCGGCGGCTACTCGTCAGTCGACTCCCTGGTGGGGACGATCGACCTCGCCCAGCGCAACTTCCTGGGCCGGGGCTGGGAGGTCGCGATCCGGATCCGGGCCGGCGCGGTCACCCAGCAGGGGACGATCAGCTTCACCGATCCCTGGCTGTTCGATCGCCCCCTCTCGGGCGGCTTCGACATCTACAAGAGCATCCGCGATTATCAGGACTACACCTATGACACCACCGGCTTGAACCTCCGGCTGAGCCACCCCTTCGCCGAGTACTGGCGCTGGCACACGGGGTATCGCATATCGCAGGACATCGTCAGGAACCTGAGCGATACCGCGCCGCCCGACCTCGTCGAACAGAAGGGCACGACGATCACCTCCTCGATCGGGGCGTCGCTGACCCGCGACAGCCGCGACCTGATCGCGGCGCCCTCCAAGGGCGGGCAGACCGTGATCGCCTTCGACTTCGCCGGGCTGGGCGGGGACTCGCAGTTCTACAAGGGGACAATTCTGCAGACGTACTTCAAGCCGATCTGGTTCGGTCACGTCCTGGGGACCCGGTTCGAGGCCGGGTACGCCGACGGGTGGGGGGGCAAGGATCTCCCGATCTTCGAGCGCTTCTACCTGGGCGGCCCCAACACGATCCGCGCCTTCAAGTACCGGAGCGTCTCGCCGGTCGACGACGCCGGGTTCAAGACGGGTGGCACGACCGAGGTCCTCGCCAATGTCGAGTACGTTATCCCCCTGCCGTTCGGCCTGCGAATCGCCTTCTTCTTCGACGTCGGGAACGTCTATGGGTTCGGGACCCCGTTCGATCTCGCGGATGTGCGGTATGGGCCGGGTGCGGGTATACGATGGCAGTCGCCTTTCGGGCCCATCCGGGTGGACTATGGCGTGAATATCGACCGGCGGGCGGGCGAGGGGCCCGGGGCGTTCCACTTCTCCGTAGGCTCGCCGTTCTAGGAGGGTCGGATGAGGTATTGGAGTGGTGTACTCGCACTGATGGGTGGGCTCCTGGCTGTCGGACCGGGTCCGGTCGCGGGCCAACCAGCCGCGCCGGCCGCGGCGGCGCCGGCGCCGTCGTCGATCCGGATCGCCTACATCGACGTCCAGCGCGTCCTCGCGCGATCATCGGCCGGCGTGGCGGCGCGCGAGCAGCTCGAGCGCGAGAAGTCGGTGATGCAGAAGGAGATGGACGGCAAACGCCAGGAGCTCGAGAAGCTCCGCGACGAGCTGGAGAAGAAGGGCCCCCTGATGACGCCCGACGCCCGGCGCGACAAGCAGGAGGCGTTCGAGCGCAAGCGCCGCGACGCCGCGCGCATGATGGACGACTTCCAGAAAGAGCTAGAGAAGAAGGAGCAGGCCTTGCTCCAGCGCGTGCTCCAGGAGCTCTCGGGCGTCATCGAGAAGGTCGGCAAGGACAAGGGCTATTACATGATCGTGGAAAAGCGCGGTGCCTCGGTTCTGTACGCGTCCCCGGACGCCGATCTGACCGACGATATCATTCGCGCGTACGACCAGCAGGCTCCGGCGAAGAAGACGCCCTGATGGGAACGCCCGCCGGGTTCACGCTCGGGGAGCTTGCCAAGACCCTCGGCGCGACGCTCGAGGGCGACCCGGGCCGTCGCGTCACCGGCGTGGCGCCGCTCGACGCGGCCGGACCAGAGCAGATCTCCTTCCTGATCGATGCCCGATATCGCCCGGCCGCCGAGACGTCGCGTGCCGGCGCCTTGCTCGTCTCCGAGCAGATGTCGGGCCTGGCGGGTCCGCTCCTGCGCTCGAGCGCCCCGCAGCAGGCCCTGATCGCGCTGCTCACGCTGTTCCATCCCCCCGCGCCGACACCGGCCGGCATCGACCCCTTGGCCATCGTGGCGCGCGATGCGCGCGTGGACCCGAGCGCCTCGATCGGTGCCCTGGCGGTGATCGCCTCGGGCGCGGTCATAGGGCCGAGGGTCCGGGTGCATCCGCTCGTCTATATCGGGCCGTTCGTCGAGGTGGGCGAGGAGTCGGTGCTCCATCCGCGCGTCGTTCTGTGCGAAGGGGTGAGGCTCGGGCGCCGTGTGGTCGTCCAGCCCGGCGCCGTCATCGGCGGCGACGGATTCGGCTACGTCTTCGACGGCGGCGGCCATCGCAAGATCCCGCAGGTCGGTACCGTCGTGATCGAGGACGACGTGGACATCGGCGCCAACACGACGATCGATCGCGCCATGCTCGGCCGGACGATCGTCCGCCGCGGGACCAAGATCGACAACCTCGTCCAGGTCGGTCACAACGTCGAGATCGGCGAGCACTCGATCATCGTGGCTCAGGTCGGGATCTCGGGCTCGTGCCACCTCGGCCGCGGCGTCATCGCGGCGGGCCAGGTCGGGTTCGCGGACCACCTGACGATCGGCGACGGAGCGGTCCTCGGCGCCCAGGCCGGCGTCCACGAGGACGTGCCCGCCGGCGAGCGGCGGCTGGGCACGCCGGCGCTGCCGATGCTCCAGGCCAAGCGGCTCTTCGCCTCCCAGAAGCACCTGCCCGACATGTCTCGCCGTTTGCGCGCCGCCGAGCGCCGTCTTGAGCAGCTCGAGAGCCGCCTCGGGATCGCCCGATCGAAGACCGGCGAGTCGGGAACGGCTGATGAGCGCTGACGGTATCCACCCGACTGCCGTCGTCGACCCGAAGGCGATCGTCGCCCCGAGCGCCAAGGTCGGCGCGTTCTCGGTCATCGGCCCCGAGGTGACGATCGCCGCCGACGCCGAGATCGGTCACCATTGTGTGCTGGAGGGCCGCGTCGAGATCGGCGAGCGCGCCAGGATCGGCCACGGAACGGTCCTGGGCGGAAGGCCGCAGGATCTCAAGTTCAAGGACGGCACCCCGTCCGGCGTTCGGGTTGGCGCCGACACCGCCATCCGCGAGTACGTGACGGTGCACCGCGCGACCCGCGCCGAAGAATGGACCGAGATCGGCTCGGGCTGCCTCATCATGGCAATGAGCCACGTGGCTCACGATTGTCGGCTCGGCGACGGGGTCATCGTCATCAACTACGCGGGCATCACGGGACACTGCCAGATCGGCGAGCGCGCCACCATCGGCGGCCTCGTCGGCATGGTGCCGTTCACCCGGATCGGTGTCTATGCCTACGTCGGCGGGTGCTCGAAGGTGGTCCACGATGTCCCGCCGTTCGTGCTCGTCGACGGCAACCCGGCCGGCGCCCACGCCATCAATGTGGTGGGCCTCAGACGCGCGGGCATGAAGCCGGCGGATCGCCGTCTCCTGCAGGACGCGTTCCGGCTGCTCTACCGGAGCGGGCTCGCGACGCCGCGGGCGGTGGAGCGGATCCGCGAGGAGCTGCCGGTCTCGGGCCCCGTCGCGGAGCTGCTCGAATTCATCGCGGGGTCGCGGCGGGGTATCTGCGGCCCGGCGCAACCGGGGACGTCGGCGGTGGACGCGCTGCCGAGCCCTGAAAGCGAGCCGGTCTGATGGCGGTACGAGCGGGGGACGAGCGTAGGCTGCGTGCCGGCGTCGTGGGCGCGGGCCACATGGGGCAGTACCACATGCTCGCGTACGCCGAGCTGTGGGACATCGACCTGATCGGTGTCGTCGACGTCGACCGCGAGCGCGCCAAGCAGGTCGCCGCCTATTACGACACGCAGGCGCTGTCCGACCATCGCGAGCTGATCGGGAAGGTCGATCTGGCGAGCGTGGCCGTGCCGACCGAGCAGCATTTCCAGGTCACCGCCGATCTCCTGGAAGCCGGCATCGGTGTCCTCGTCGAGAAGCCGATCACGCCCACGCTCGAGGAGGCGCGCGAGCTGTTCGCGATCGCCCGCCGGACCGGCACCGTGCTCCACGTCGGCCACGTCGAGCGCTTCAACGGCGCGGTGCAGGAGCTGGCGAAGATCGTGGAGCGTCCGATCCTCATCGAGTCGCGGCGTCTGGGGCCCTTCGTCCCGCGAGTCCAGAAGGACAGCGTGGTGATGGACCTGATGATCCACGACCTCGACATCGTGCTGGGGTTGGTCGACTCGCCGCCGCGGCGCCTGGTCGCGATGGGCTCGTCGGTCCACTCGGCCGCGACCGACATCGCCAACGTGCAGATCGGCTTCGAGTCCGGCACGATCGCGCTCATCACCGCCAGCCGCGCGACCGAGGAGAAGATTCGCGTGCTCTCGATCACGCAGCCGGACGCCTACGTCGTCCTGGACTACTCCGAGCAAGACATCCGGATCCACCGCCGCGCCGCGCAGGAATACACGCTCAACCGGGAGTCGATCCGCTATCGGCGCGCTTCTTTCGTCGAGCACGTGCAGGTTCACAAGGACAATCCGCTCAAGCTCGAGGTCCTCCACCTGGCCCGGGCCGTCCGGCGTGCGCGCGCGGGCGAGCAGGTCGTCCTGGCCGAGACCGAGGACGTACGCTCGCTCGCCATGGCGCTCGAGATCGAGCGAATGATCCGGGATGGCCGCTGCGAGACGGCCTACTCGACCAACCCGCCGTGGAGCGCTCCCTCGGCTTGATATGCGGCGCCGGCGTGCTGCCGGCGCGCATGGCCGGCGAGGCGCGGCGCCACGGGTGGCGCGTGGTCGCGTTCACCTTCGGGGACGCGCCCGGCGTGAGCGATCAGGCCGACCGCACGTTCCCGAGCCGCATCGACCAGGCAGGCGCCGTGCTGGCGGCCCTCCAGGCCGAGGGCGTCGCCTCCGTCCTCTTCTCCGGCAAGTTCTGGAAGACGGATCTGCTCGACGAGCGTCATCTGGACGCCAAGCTCACCGCGATGAAGGCTGAAGCCGGCGCGATGACCGACACCAACATCGTGCAGATCGTGGTGACGACGCTCGGCCAGATGGGCATCGAGCTCCTCGACCAGCGGCCCTTCCTCGGCGACTGGATCGGACGGAGCGGCTGCTGGTCGCGCCGCGCTCCGACCGACGCCGAGTGGGCGGACGTGCGGCGGGGTCTCAGCGTCGCGCGCCTGGTGGCCGACGCCGGTATCGGCCAGGCGGTCGTGATCAAGCACGGCGCCGTCACCGCGGTCGAGGCGACCGAAGGGACGACCGAGACGATTCGCCGAGGCCTCGCCCAGGCGGGGGCCGGCGCCGTGGTCGTGAAGGCGGCGGCGCGCGAGCACGACTATCGCTTCGACACGCCCGGCGTCGGCCCGGAGACGATCGAGGCGGCGGCGGCCGGCGGGGCGACGGTCCTGGCGGTCGAAGCCGGACGCGTGCTCGTGCTGGACCGCGACGAGTGCTTGTGCATCGCGAACGGCGCCGGCATGGCGCTGGTCGGTGTCGAGTGACGGGGGCGAGCTCGCGGGCCGTGATGCTCGTCGCCGGAGAGGCCTCCGGCGACCTCCACGGCGCCGCGCTGTGCCGTGCGCTGCGCGAGCTGGACCCGCGCTGCCGGCTCTTCGGAATGGGCGGAGCGCGGATGGCCGCGGAGGGGATGGACGTCCTGATCGACGTGACCGCGAAGGCCGTCACCGGTGGCAGCGAAGCCTTCGGCCATGTGCCGCGCCTCTACCGCGCCTACCGCGAGCTCCGTGCGGTGCTCGAGAGCGCCGACCGGCCCTCGGTCCTCGTGCTGATCGACTTCCCGGAGTTCAACCTGCGTCTGGCGCGCGCGGCGCGGCGGGTCGGCGTCCCGGTCGTGTACTTCATTCCGCCCCAGGTGTGGGCGTGGCGCGGCTGGCGCGTGAAGACGATCCGGCAGGTCGTCTCGCTCGTGCTCGCGGTGTTTCCGTTCGAGGCGCCCCTCTATCGACGGGCCGGCGTGCCGGTGGAGTTCGTCGGGCATCCGCTGCTCGATCAGCTGCACGCGGTGCCGACGCGCGAGGTGGCACGCCGCCGGCTCGGGATCGCCGACCGCACGGCCGTGGTCGCGCTGCTGCCGGGCAGTCGGCGTCAGGAGATCGTGCGCATGCTGCCGGCGATGCGCGACGCCGCCGCGGAGATCGCGAGCGCGGCGCCCGGCACACGCTTCGTGCTCGGCCTGGCGCCGACGATCGAGCGAGCGCTGGTCGCTCGGCACCTCGCGGGCGGGCCCGCCGTGGACATCGTCGAGAACCAGACCCACGACGTCATCCGCGCCGCCGATCTGGCGCTGGTGACGTCCGGCACGGTCACGCTCGAGGCGGCGCTGCTGGGCACGCCGATGGTCGTCTGCTACCGGCTCTCGCTCGCGAGCGAGCTGATGGTGCGTTTGCTGATCCGGGTGCCGTGGGTGAGCCTCGCCAACCTCACGCTCGGACGCGCCGTCGTGCCGGAGCTCTATCGGCACACGATGATGAAAGCTCGACTGGCCCGCGAGGCGCTGCGGCTCCTGACCGATGCCGGCGCCCGCGAGACGCAGCGCGCGGCGTTCGGCGAGCTCGCCGGGCAGCTCGGCGAGCCGGGCGTGGCGATGCGCGCGGCGCGGCTCGTCCTCGCCCAGGCGGGTGCCGCGTGATCGCGCCGCGGCCCCTGCTGGCCCTCACGCCGCCGCTCGCCGCGGGGCTCGTTCGGCTCCTCGGTCCGACCTTGCGACTCCGCGCGGAGGGCGTCGAGGCGCTGACGCCGAGCTGGACGGCCGCACGCCCGCTGATCTACTGCGTCTGGCACGGCCGGATCCTCATGGTGCCCTGGCTCAACGCGCGCCTGCGCCGGAGCCACGGCGCCCGTACGGTCAGCGTGCTGGCGAGCCGCTCGCGCGACGGCGGTCTGATCGCGGACTACGCGCGCCGCTTCGGCCTCGACGTGGTGCGGGGCTCGTCGTCGCGCGGTGGTGCCGGAGCGCTGCGGGCACTCGTCGCGGTGGTCCGGGCCGGACGCGACGTCGCGCTGGCGCCCGACGGGCCGCGCGGGCCGCGCGGTCAGCTCGGATCCGGCGTCGTCGCCCTCGCCGCGCTCACGGGCGCGCCGGTGGTCCCGCTCGGATTCGCCGCGCGTCCGGCGTGGCGCCTGGCGACCTGGGACGAATTCCAGATTCCGTCGCCGTTCGCGCGCGCGGCGCTGGTGTTCGGCGCCGTGACGTCGATTGCCCGCGACGCCGACCGCGAGCGCGCCCGCAAGGAGATCGAGCGGAGCCTCGAGGAGGCCACGGCCGCCGCCGACCGGCTCGTGAGCGCCTGATGTACGCCCTCTACACTGCCCTCGCCACGATCGGGCTGGTCGCGCTCTGGCTGCCGGTCGCGCTGCTGAGGCGACTCACGCGCGGCGTGCCGATCAACGCGCGGGCGCGCCTGGCGCGAGAGAAGACGAACCCCGCGGGCAGCACGTCGGGCTGGGTGCACGCGGTGTCCGTGGGCGAAGCGATCGCCGCCGCGCCCCTCGTCGAGGGACTGCGCCGCCTGCACCCGGAGCTGCCGCTCGTCATGACGACGGTGACGAGCACCGGCGCCCAGATCGTGCGCGAGCGATTCGCCGCGCTCGCGACGCATCGATTCTTCCCGCTCGATCTGCCCTCGGTCACGCGCCGAGCCGTCGCGGCGATCAACCCGGCGTTCCTGATCTGCATGGAGACCGAGCTCTGGCCGAACACCTTGCGGACGCTGGCGGCGCGCGGCGTGCCGGTGATGATCGCCAACGGGCGGATCTCCGACCGCTCGTATCGCCGGTACCGTCTGGTGCGGCGCTTCATGACGTCGATCCTCGCCGACGTCCGCGTCTTCGCCATGCAATCGGACGAGGATGCGCGGCGGATCATCACGCTCGGCGCCCAGCCGGAGCGGGTCGTCGTCACCGGCAACATCAAGGTCGACGCGACCGCCGCCGACCCTCCGGGCTCGGGCGATCTCTGGCGCCGCCTGCTGGCCCTCGCTCCGGGCCGGCGCGTGTGGGTCGCCGGGAGCACCCACGCGGGCGAGGAGGCGCTCGTGCTGGACGCCCACCGCGCCGCGCTCGCCGAATGTCCCGAGCTGGTCCTCGTGATCGCGCCGCGACATCCGGAGCGAACGCGCGAGGTGCGCGCACTCGTGGACCGGCGCGGCTGGCCCTCGGTGCGCCGCAGCGAACTCCCGGCCGCGGCCACCGCCGCCAGCGCGCAGGTTGCGCCGATCGTCGTCCTCGATACCGTCGGTGAGCTCGCGATGCTCTACGCGGTCGCCGACGTGGTGTTCGTGGGCGGAAGCCTGGTGCCCGTGGGGGGGCACAACGTGCTCGAGGCCGCCCAGCGCCGCAAGCCGGTGCTGATCGGGCCGTACACCGGGAACTTCCGCGAGTCGGTCGGGCTGCTCGAGTCGGCCGGCGCCGCGCTCGTCGTCCGCGACGCGTCCGAGCTGTCGCGCGGGCTCCGGCGGCTCCTCGCCGACGGGGACCTTCGCCTGAAGCTGGGCGACGCCGGCTACGAGGCGGTCGCCTCGCGCCACGGCGCGGTGCGCGAGACGCTCGATCTGGTCGGGCGCTATCTCTATCCGGGAGCCCACGCGTGAAGTCGCGCGAGCGCTTCGTCCGCGGCTGGGAGGAAGGCTTCGCCACGGGACCGGCGCGCATGCTCGCGGTCGCCGGCGGCGGCTACCGCGGCCTCCTCGGCGCTCGCGAATGGCTCTACGGGCGCGGCGTGCTGAAGTCCCGCGCGCTGCCGTGTCGCGTGGTCTCCATCGGTAACCTGACCGTCGGCGGCACGGGCAAGACACCGGCCGTCGAGGTGGCCGTCCAGTCGCTGACGACGCTCGGTCATCGGCCGGCGGTCGTGAGCCGTGGCTACGGGCGCAGCACGCGCGGCGTCCAGATCGTCGCCGACGCGGCGTCGATCCGGCTCGACCCCGAGGAGTCGGGCGACGAGCCCTTTTTGCTCGCGCGCCGGCTGCCGGGCATCCCCGTCGTGGTGGGCTCGAACCGCCACGACGCCGCGCGTGTTGCGATCGAGCGATTCGGCGTGACCGCGATCGTCCTCGACGACGGATTCCAGCATCGGACCCTGAAGAAGGATCTGGAGATCGTGATGGCGCGTGCGCGCCGGCCGTGGGGCAACGGGCACCTGCTTCCGGCCGGCCCGCTCCGCGAGCCGCTCGCTGCGCTCTCGAGGGCGGACCTCGTCGTCGCCACGGGCGCCCTCGACCTCGGCGACGCGCGCGAGGTGGTGGACGCCGTGGACGAGCACGCACCGAGAGTGCCGGTCGTCACGGCCACCCTGGCGCCCGCCGAGTGCTGGGAGTCCGGCCGCATGCGCTCGGTGCGGATCACCGACCTCGCCGGAAAGCGCGTGGCGGCGTTCGCGGGGATCGCGGCGCCCGCGGCCTTCGCGGAGACCCTCCGGGGCAGCGGCGTGGTGGTGGAGGAGATGTCGGCGTTCGCCGACCACCACTGGTACTCGTCCGACGACCTCGCCCGCCTCGACGCGCGCGCCGCCGAGCTGGGGGTCGAGGCGCTCATCACGACCGAGAAGGACTGGGTCCGCCTCCGGCGGCTGCGGCTTCCGGGCCGCCCGCTCTACGTGCTGAGCATCCGGCTCGTCGTCCAGACCGGAGAGCCCGCGTGGCGTCAGGCCTTCCGGCGTGCGTGCCCGTGAAGATCGCCGTCCGCCTGCCGAACTGGCTCGGCGACACGGTGATGGCCGTGCCGGCGCTCAGCGCGCTGCGCCAGACGTTTCCCGACGCGCAGGTGCTGCTCGCCGGCCCCTGGGTCGCCCTCCTCGCGGGGCAGGGGCTCGGCGATGTGCTCGTGGCGTATCCGCGCGCGTGGAGCGCGAGGCTCCGCGCCGCCGACACGGTCCGGAGCTTCGCGGGTGACACCGTGGTGCTGTTCCCGAACTCGTTCGAGGCGGCGGCGACTGCGATGTACTGGCGCGGCCGGCGTCGCATCGGCTTCGCCGGCGACGGTCGGCGCTGGCTCCTCACCGATGCGCCGCCGCTGCCGGAGCCTCGACTGCATCAAGTGGACGAATACCTGCGCCTCGTCGGCGTCCTCGGAGCGCTCGCGACCGTGCGCGAGCCGCGCCTGACGCCGCCCGAGCCGTACGGCGATGGTCGGCAGCGCGCCCGCGATCTCCTGCTCCAGAACGGCGCGCCGGAAGGAAAGCCGATGGTCGGCGTGCATCTCGGCGCGGCCCACGGGCCCGCGAAGGTCTGGGTCCGTGAACGGATCGTCGAGTTCTGCCGGCTCGGGCCCTCGCTCGGCGTGATCCCCGTGCTGCTCGGGGCGCCGTCGGACGAGCCGGCGGCCGCGGCGGTGGTACAGGAGGCTCCGACGGTGAGTCTCGTCGGGCGAGACAGTCCCGATCTCCTCCCGTCGGTGCTCGCGGAGATGGCCGTGCTGGTGTGCGGCGACACGGGCGTCGCGCACCTGGCCGCCGCGCTCGGCACCCCGGTCGTCACGCTGTTCGGGCCGACCGATCCAGCGCTGAGCGCGCCGCGCGGCCGGGTGGCCGTCGTGCGCCACGCCGTACCGTGCGCGCCGTGCTTCTATCGCGCGTGTCCAATCGATCACCCGTGCATGCGGGGGATCTCGGCCGCCGAGGTGGGCGAGCGCGTCGCGGCGCTCCTGGCAGGCGACTCGTGACCGCGGCGCTGACCGTCCTTCACCTGGCCGCTAATCGCTGGTGGACCGGCAGCGCCGATCCGATCATCCACCTGGTCGCCGGTCTTCGCGCGCGCGGCCACCGCGTCTTGCTGGGGGTCATCCCGGGCGACCGGTTCGAGGCCAAGGCGAAGCAGGCGGGGCTCGAGCTGGTCGAGGGGCTCCACATGGACGCGCGCCGAGGACCGCGCGCGCTCGCGAGCGACGTGCTGCGGCTGCGGGCGCTGATTCGCGACGAGAGCGTCGACGTCGTGCACACGCATCACTCGCACGATCACTGGCTCGCCGTGCTCACCCGACCCAAGCGGGCGCAGGGGGGCCGGCCGCCGGTCGTGCGGACCTTCCACAATCTGCGATCGGTCCGGCGCGACCGGCTCGGCTCCACCCTCTATCGCCGCACCGCCGCGGTGTTCGCGGTGTCCCGGGTGATCGAGTCGCGATGCCGCGAAATCGGCATTCCGCCCGAGCGGATCTTCTGGATTCCGGGCGCGGTCGACCTGACGCGGTTCACCGCGAACGCCGACGGCACGCCGATCCGCGAGGAGTTCAAGCTCGGCGATGCGCCGGTCGTCGCGTCGGTCGCGCGGCTGGCGACCAATCGCGGCCACGAGCTCCTGCTCTCCGGCTTCCGGCTGCTGGTCAGCACGATGCCGCGCGCGCGCCTGCTGCTCATCGGAAAAGGGGAGACGCGGACGCGGCTCGAGCAGCTCGTGGGCGAGCTCGGGCTCGGCGGGCACGTGATCTTCACGGGCTATCGCGACGCCGACCTCCCCGCGGTCCTCGCCGCCGCCGACTGCTTCGCGCTGATGGCCGCGGGCTCGGACGAATCGTGCCGCGCGGCGCTCGAGGCGATGGCGGCCGCGCGGCCCGTCATCGCCCGGCATGTCGGCGCGCTGCCGGAGACGGTGGTCCACGGCGAGACCGGACTTCTGATCGACGACGATCGGCCGGAGAGCATCGCGCGCGCGCTGGAGACCATCCTGGGCGATCCGGGGCGCGGCCGCGCGATGGGCAGCGCGGGCCGGGCCAGCGCCGAGGAGCGGTTCAGCGCGGAGCGCTCGGTGGAGACGGTCGAGCGCGTCTATCAGGGCATCTGGTGAAGATCCTCCAGCTGATGTCCTGTCGCGGATGGTCGTCCGACGCCTACTGGGCGGCCCGGATGACGCGCGAGCTCGCGCGCCGCGGCCACGTGGTGACCCTCGGCTGCCGCGCGGGGACCGAGGTGCCGGTGATCGATCGCGCCCGGCGCGAGGGTGTCGAGCGGTTGACCACCTTGTCGCTGGCCGGGGGAGCGCGCCCCGTCGCCGACGGGCGCGATCTTCGCCGGCTGCGGGCGCTGATGGTCGGCGTCGACGTGGTGCACGTCCATCGCGGCAAGGAGCACTGGCTGGCCGCCGTCGCGAACCGTCTGATCGCCACGCCGCGGCCCATCGTGCGGACGCGCCACATCGCGCAGGCGGTGAGGCCACACGCCGCGAACCGCTGGCTCTACCGGCGCGGCACGGCGTTCGTCGTGACGGTGACCGACGCTATCCGTCGCCAGTACGTCGCCGCGGGCCTCGTCGATCCGGAGCGCGTCGCCGCGCTGCCGGGCGGCGCCGACACCGAGCGCTACCGCCCACGGCCGCGCGATCCCGAGACGCACCGGCACCTGGGCGGCCACCCGGATCGTCCGCTGATCGGGATGATCGCGGGCCTGCGCGTCATGAAGGGCCACGAGATCGTCGTCGAAGCCGCCGCGCGGCTGGCCGCCCGCGGCGCGCGGCCGCACTTCGTCTTCATCGGGCGCGGGCCCATGGAGCGCGCCGTGCGCGACGCGATCGAGCGCGCCGGCCTCGGTGCCCACTTCACGCTCGCCGGATTCGTGGACGACCTGCCGGCGGCGCTCGCCGCGCTCGACGTCGTCCTCTACACGCCGCTCGAGTCCGACGGGATGTCGCGGGTGATCTTCGAGTACCTCGCGGCCGGACGGCCGCTGATCGCGGCGCGGGTCGGCGTCGTGCCCGAGGTGCTCACCGACGGCGAGCACGCGGCGCTGGTACCGGCCGGCGACGCCCAGGCCCTCGCCCAGGCGCTGGAGCGGCTCGTGGGCGATCCGGCGGCGGCGTCCCGGCTGGGCGAGGGCGGACGCCGGCTCGTCGACGCGCGGTACTCCGGAGCCCGCGTCGCGGCCGCGCTCGAAGCGCGCTACGCGAGCCTCGTGACCGCCGGGGCCGCGTGAAGGTCTCGGTCCTCGCTGCCGACCTGTCGGACAACGCGACAGGCCGCGCGGACCTGCTCGCCCGTCTCTTGTCCACGCGCTACGAGGTCGAGGTGATCGGGCCCCGCTTCGGCACCGAGGTCTGGATGCCCGCGCGCGGCGGGGCGATCGCGCAGCGCAGCGTGAGAGCCGGCCGCTATCCCGGGTTCGCGCGCCGCATTCCGGCGCTGCTCGAGCTCGTCGACGGCGACGTGCTCGTCGCATCCAAGCCGCGCCCGACGAGCTTCGGCCTCGGGCTCCTCGCCCGAGCTCGGCGCCGGCGGCCTCTGGTGCTCGACATCGATGACTGGGAGGTCGGCTTCTTCGCCCGATCCGGCGTGTGGGGAGGCATCGGGCGCGCGCTCAACTTCGCCAACCCGAACGGGCTTCCGTGGACCTGGCTGGCCGAGAAGCTCGTCCCCCGCGCGGACGCGGTCACGGTGGCCTCGCGCTTCCTGGAGCGCCGCTTCGGCGGAACGCTCCTGCCGCACGTGCGCGACACCGACGCCTGGGATCCCGCCCGGTACGATCGCGCCGCTGCGCGCGCGCGGCTGGGAGCGGGCGACAGCAAGGTCGTCATGTTTCTCGGTACGCCGCGCGGCCACAAGGGAGTCGACGACCTGGTCGAAGCGGTCGGCGCGCTCGGGCCCGGCGTCGTCCTTACGCTCGTCGGCGTCGACTCGGCCAGGAGCGGTGCGCCGCGGTGGGCGGCGCGCTCGCACGTGCGGATGATCGGCGAGATCCCGTTCGACGACGTGCCGCACTATCTCGTCGCCGCCGATCTCGTCGCCGTGCCCCAGCGCGCGACCAGCGACACGGTCGGGCAGGTGCCAGCAAAGCTCTTCGACGCGATGGCGCTCGGGCGCCCCATCGTCTCGACGTCGGTCTCGATGATTCCCGAGATCCTGGAGGGCTGCGGCGTCGTGGTCGCGCCCGGCGACGTGTTCGCGCTCGCCGCCGCCATCAGGCGCCTGCTCGACCACCCGGACGAAGCCGCGGCGCTCGGCCGCCGCGCGCGCGAGCGCTGCGAAGCCCGCTACAGCTTCCGCGTCGCCCGCGCCACCCTGTTCCCGCTGCTCGACAAGCTGACCCGGGCCGACGCAACGAACTCCAGCCGGGGCTCGTCGGCGACGACGCGATGACATCACCGTACGGAGCCGGGTCGCGCCTAGCTCAGCCCACGGTGGCATCGGACAAACCAATGAACGCCAACCGGGGCTCGCGGACCGCGCCGCAATGAACATCACCGTGCGGAGCCGGCTGGCGTCAATCTCAGCCCACCCTCGGTCCAAGCCGGCCTCACGGACCCCGCGACAACGGAGCCGGCTGGCGTCAATCTCAGCCCACCCTCGGTCCAAGCCGGCCTCACGGACCCCGCTACAATGAAGCTCCTGATCATCGCGCGCCCGTTCGTCTTCCACGGGGGCGTCGAGCGCGCGACGGCGGGCCTGGTCGGGGCGCTCGTCGAGCACGGGTACGACGTCCACCACTTGAGCCCGCGCGGCCAGGCGCCGATGCGCGGCGTGACCCTCCACCCGTTGACCTTGCCGCCGCTGCCGCCGGCGGCGCGCGTGCTGGCGCTCGCCGCCAGCGCGCGGCGGGCGGTCGCGGGCACCAGCTGGGACGTGGTGCAGAGCCACGAGCGCACACTCTGTCAGCACGTGTACCGCGCAGGCGAGGGGTGCCATCGGGCCTACCTCGCGAGCGACGCCAGGCCGCGGGCCCGCGGCCTCTATCACCGGATCGTGCTGGCGCTCGAGCGCCGGGTCTTCGCGCGCACGCCGCGCGTCGTCGCGATCGCCGAGGTCGGGCGGCGCGAGATCGCGGCGCTCTACGGCGTGGCGCCGAGCCGGCTGTCCGTGGTCTACAACGGCGTCGACCTCGAGCGTTTTCATCCGCGCAATCGCGCGCGAGCGCGCGGGCCCGCGCGGAGCGAGGCCGGCATTCCGTCGGGCGCGTTCACCGCGCTATTCGTGGGCAGCGGCTTTGCGCGCAAGGGGCTCGCGACTGCCATCGAGGGGTTCGCGGCGTTCGCGGATCGGCAGAGCCGGCTGGTCGTGCTCGGCAAGGGCGACCCGAGTGAGTACCGCGCTCTCGCCTCGCGGCTCGCCGTCGGCGAGCGCGTCGTATGGCTCGGCGCGCGCGACGATCCCGAGCGCTGGTACGCGGCTGCCGACATCGTTGTGCTGCCGAGCCGGTACGAGCCGTTCGGCAACGTCCACCTGGAGGCGCTCGCGGCGGGACTGCCCGTCGTGGCGAGCGCCCGCGCCGGCGGCGCCGAGGTGATCGCCGACGGGATCAACGGGTCGATCGTGAAGCCGACCGACGCGCGTGCGCTGGCCGGGGCACTCGACCGATTTCGCGAGCGGCCGTCGGCCGACGTCACAGAGGCGGCGCGGCGGTCGGCCGAGCCCTACACGTACGCGGCCCAGGTCGACGGGTTCGCCCAGATCTATAGCGGTGTTACGCACGCAAGATGCGATTTTCCTTGAGAAATCCGGCCCAACTAGCTTAGACTTTCGAACGTGGCTCCCAGGCCCGCGGTCTTCATGGATCGTGACGGGACGCTCACCGAGGAAGTGGGGTACGTCAACCATCCAGGCCGACTCCGGCTCCTCCCGCGGTCGGCGGCGGCGGTGCGCCGTCTCAACACCGCCGGCATCGCTGTCGTCGTCGTCACGAATCAGGCGGGGATCGCGCGCGGCTACTTCTCGCCCGACGTCCTCGCCGCCGTGAACGACGCGATGGTGGCTCAGCTCAAGGACGCGGGCGCGCACCTGGACGGCGTCTACGTGTGCCCGCATCATCCGACCGAGGGCGAGCCGCCGTATCGCATGGTGTGTGATTGCCGCAAGCCCAAGCCCGGCCTCTTGCTTCGCGCGAGCGCCGATCTGGGACTCGACCTCGGACGCTCGACGCTCGTCGGCGACAAGGGCTCCGATCTCGTCGCCGCTCGCGCGGTGCGCGCGCGCACGGTCCTCGTGCTGACCGGCTACGGTCTCGGCGAGTGGGAGTACCGGCGAAGCGCGTTGCCGGTGCAGCCGGACCACGTGGCCGACGATCTGCTCGCCGCGGCCGACTGGGTGATCGAGGGGCTCTCGCGATGAACACGGCCGAGAAGGCCATGCGTGCCGCCATCGATGCCTTCCCCCGGCGCGACGTCGTGGTCGTCGGCGACCTGATCCTCGACGAGTATCTCTTCGGCAAGCCGGCCCGAATCTCGCGAGAAGCTCCCGTGCTCATCCTGCGCTTCGCCGAGCGGCAGGTGTTCCTCGGCGGCGCTGCGAACGCTGCGCACAACGCCCACGCGCTCGGCGCGCGGGTCACGCCGATCGGCGCGATCGGACCAGACGGCGCGGGCGACGAGCTCGTGGCGCTCTTCCGCGCCGCCGGAATCGCCACCGACGGGATCGTGACCGAGACCGATCGCGCCACCCCGGTCAAGACGCGGATCATGGCGGGCGGCTACCAGGCGACGCGCCAGCAAGTGGTGCGCCTGGACCGCGAGCCGGCGGGCGAGCCGCAGCCCACGACCGAGGACGCGCTGCTAGAGCGGCTCAGCGCGCTCGGCGCGCGCGCCCACGCAATCGTGATCTCCGACTACGGGTACGGCACCGTCACGCCGCGGATCTTCGAGCAGGTGAAGACGATCGCGCGGCGGGTCGGCGCGGTCGTCAGCGTGGACAGCCGCTACCAGATGCCACGGTTCACCGGCGTCACGGCCGCCACGCCCAACGAGGCCGAGCTCGAGCAGCTCGCCGGCGTGCCCGCCGACGACGAGCGGACGGTCGAGAAGGCCGGCCGCCAGGTGCTCGAGCGACTCGACGCGCGCTTGCTCCTCGTCACGCGCGGCAGCCGGGGCATGGCCCTGCTCGAGCGCGACGGGGCGACGACGTTCATCCCGATCCACGGCACCGACGAGATCGCCGACGTCACCGGCGCGGGCGACACGGTGATCAGCACGTTCACCCTGGCCCTGGCGAGCGGGGCGACCCCGCTGCAGGCGGCGACCCTGGCCAACGTCGCGGGCGGCGTCGTCGTCATGAAGCGCGGCACCGCGACCGTCGCGCCGTCGGAGCTCAGGCAGGCGATCTCGCCGCATGACTCTTGACGAGGCCGTCGCGCTGGCCGATCGGCTCCGGGCCGAGCGAAAGCGCATCGTGCTGGCGAACGGCTGCTTCGATCTCCTCCACGTGGGCCACGTCCGCTACCTGCGCGCCGCCCGCGGGCTCGGCGACGTCCTCTTCGTGGGGATCAACTCGGACGCGGCGGTGGCGCGGCTCAAGGGCGAGGGGCGGCCGCTGATGCCGGCAGCCGAGCGCGCCGAGATTTTGTTGTCGCTCCGGGAGGTCGACCACGTCGTCGTCTTCGAGGAGGACACCGCCGACCGGCTGATCGCGTCCCTGCGGCCCGACGTGCACGCGAAGGGCATGGACTACCGGCCCGGCACGGTGCCGGAAGAAGCGACCGTGCGATCGATCGGCGGGCGCGTCGCATTCGTGGGCGACCCCAAGGACCACTCGACCCGCGACCTGATCGGGCGGATCGTCGAGCGGTTTCGATGAACATCGCGCTCGTCAAGCTCTCCTCGATCGGCGACGTCGTGCACGCGCTGCCGGTCGCCGCGGCGCTGCACGCGGCGTTTCCGCAGGCACGCCTGGCGTGGATCGTCGAGCGCCGGGAGGCCGCGGTGCTGCGCGGCAATCCCGCGCTGAGCGAGATCGTGCCGGTCGACACCCGCGGCTGGCGACGCGCCCGCGCGCCGCTGGCCGTCGCGGAGACGACCGGCGCGCTGGTGGCGCTCGGCCGCCATCTGCGCGCGGCGCGCTTGGACGTGGCGATCGACCTGCAGGGATTGGTCAAGAGCGGCGTGATCACGGCCGCGACCGGCGCGCCGCTCCGGATCGGCTTCACCGCGGCGCACTGTCGAGAGCGCCTGAACGTCCTGTTCACCAACCGGCGCGTGGCCCCGCCGCCGGCGGCGCGCCACGTCGTCGACCGTTACCTCTCGCTCGTCGAGCCGCTCGGCGTGCGCGCCCGCGCGGTCGAGTTCGCGCTGCCGACCGGCACGGCGGAGGAGAGGCGCCTCGACGAGTTTCTGATGGGCGCCGGCCTCAAGCCGCGCGACCGCCTGGTCGTGCTCAACCCCGGCGCGGGCCGGCCCGACAAGCGGTGGCCGATCGAGAGCTTCCGCGCCCTGACGCGGCGGCTCGCCGACGAGGCGGGGGCCGCGGTCCTCGTCATCTGGGGACCCAACGAGCTCGCCGACGCGCGCGCGATCGTCGATCACGAGCCGCCGGGCCGCGCGATCCTCGCGCCGCCGACGAACCTCGACGAGCTGCTGGCGGTCCTCCGGCGCGCGAGCGTGATCGTCGCCGCCGACACGGGCCCGCTGCACCTCGCCGCCGCGCTCGGCACGCGGTGCGTGGGGCTCTACGGCCCGACCGCAGCCGAGCGCAACGGGCCCTACGGGCGCGGGCACCGCGCGCTCCAGAGCCCGGACCGCACGATGGCGTCGCTCGGCGTCGATGCCGTGCTCCGGGCGGTCAGCGAGCTTCTCGACGGCGCGGCCCCCGACCAGGCGAGCCAGGGGAGCGCCCCGTGAGCCGCCGGAGACTCTCGGTGGTCGTGGTCACCTCGAACGAGGAGGAGCGGCTTCGCGCGTGCCTGGAGAGCGTGGCCTGGGCCGACGAGGTGGTCGTCGTCGACGCCCTGTCGCACGACAAGACCGTGCAGATCGCGCGGGAGTTCACGGACCGCGTGATCGTGCGGCCCTGGCCCGGCTTCGCCGCGCAGAAGAACTTCGGCCTCGCCGAGGCGGGCGGCGACTGGATCCTCTCGCTCGACGCCGACGAGCAGGTGTCGCCCGAGCTGCGTGAAGAGATCCTCTGCGTGCTGGCCGCCGATGGGCCGGACGACGGCTATCGCGTGCCGCGGCGCAACCTCTTCGGCGGCCGGTGGGTCCGGCACGGCGGGCTCTGGCCCGACTGGCAGCTCCGACTCTTCCGGCGCGGCCGCGGGCGGTTCGTCGACCGCGCCGTTCACGAGTCGGTCGAGGTGACGGGCACGGTCGGCCGCTGTCGGGGGGCGCTCGTGCATCGGAGCTATCGCGACGTGGCCGACTTCCTCGCGCGCGCCGATCGCTACGCGACCCTGGCGGCCGACGAGTGGGTCAAGAGCGGCCGGCGAGTGCGGGCGAGCGACTTCGTCCTGCGCCCGGCGGGCCGCTTCCTGTCCATGTATATCCTCAAGCTCGGGTGCCTCGACGGCGTGCGGGGCCTTCTACTGGCGTGTCTCTACGCGTACTATGTGTTCATCCGCTCCGTGAAGGCGTGGGAGTGCCAGGGAGAATCGAGACGGTGAGGGCGAAAGAGCGCGTGCTGTCGGGAATGCGGCCGAGCGGCCGGGTGCACCTGGGCAACTATCTCGGCGCCCTGGCCAACTGGGTCGAGCTCCAGGTCACGCTGGACTGCTTTTACTTCGTCGCCGACTGGCATGCGCTGACCGACGACCTGGACACCACGGACGTCCCCGCGAACACCGTCGAGATGCTGGCGGACTGGCTCGGCGCCGGGCTCGATCCCGAGCGCTCGACGCTCTTCATCCAGTCGCTCGTGCCCGAGCACGCGGAGCTGCACCTGCTGTTCTCGATGACGACGCCGGTCGCCTGGCTCGAGCGCGTGCCGACCTATCGCGAGCGCATCGAGCAGCAGCACCTCGAGTCGCCCTCGTACGGGCTCCTGGGCTACCCGCTGCTGCAGTCGGCCGATATCCTGATGTACAAGCCCAAGTGGGTGCCGGTCGGCATCGATCAGGCGCCCCACGTCGAGCTCACGCGCGAGGTGGCGCGCCGGTTCAACAACGCGTTCGGCCAGATATTCCCGGAGCCCGAGGTGAAGCTGACGGAGATCCCGAAGGTGCCGGGGACCGACGGGCGCAAGATGTCGAAGTCGTACGGTAACACGATCGAGCTCGCCGACACGGCCGAGGCCATCACCCGGAAGGTGCGCCCGATGGTGACGGACCCGGCGCGCAAGCGGCGCTCGGACCCGGGTAATCCCGACATCTGTCCGGTGTTCGACCTGCACAAGATCTTCACGCCGAGCGCGGACCGCGAGTTCGTCGCGACCGGGTGCCGCACGGCGGGGATCGGCTGCCTCGACTGCAAGGACGTCCTGCTCAAGCACATGCTGCCGCCGCTGACCGCGATCCGCGAGCGGAGGCAGCAGTTCGCCGAGAAGCCGTCGACGATCGTGGACATCCTGCACGAGGGCTCGCGGCGCGCGCGCAAGGTCGCTCAGGCGACGATGCAGGAGGTCAGGGCGGCGGTCCGCCTGACTCCATGACCGAAGACGCCAACGTCGCCGACGCGGGGCGCGGTCTCACCCTTCGGGTCGGAACCTTCGAGGGGCCCTTCGACCTGCTCCTGCACCTCTGCCGCACGAGCGAGATCGACCTGAGCGCGCTGCCGGTGCGCGCGATCACCGACCAGTACCTGACTCACCTCGAGGCGATGGAGTTCCGCGACCTCGAGGCCGCGGGCGCCTACCTCGTGATGGCCGCCACCCTGATCTATCTCAAGTCCAAGCTCCTGGTGCCGCCCGACGAGACGCAGGAGGAGCAGCTCGACGAGGACGGCCTGGCCCTCCGACTCGAGCTCGAGGCGCGGCTTCGCGAGTACGCGCGCGTGAAGGCGCTCGGCGAGTGGCTCGCGACCCGCGAGGCCGCGCAGGGATTGATCTGGGGCCGCCCGAGCAGCACGCTTCCGCCGCCCGAGGAAGTGCCGCTCGAGGATCTCAGCGTGCACCTGATCGAGCGGACCTTGCGGCGCCTGATCGAGGAGCAAGCGCGGCAACGGCCGCGGCAAGTCGAGCCGAACTCGCCGTCGATGGTCGAGCGGATGACGATGATCCTCTCGGTGCTCCGCGACACATGGTCTCTGCTCTTCTCGTCCTTGACCGCGGGCGATCGCCGGCGCTCCGAGATCGTGGTGTCGCTCCTGGCGGTGCTCGAGCTGGTCCGCCTGGGTCGCATCAAGACGCAGCAGACCGAGCTCTTCGGGGAGATCGTCATCGAACGCCAGACCACGGTGCCCGCTGGAGAGCCCGCGGTACCGAATGGAGAGCCAACCCGTGCCGACTCCAACTGACGTCGTCGAAGCGCTGCTGTTCGCGTCCGATACGCCGCTGGAAGCCGAGCGCATCAGCGAGGTGCTCGATCTCGGCGACGTCGGCGAGGCGCGCCGGCTGATCGACGAGCTCCGCGCGCGCTACGAGGTCTCGAGCCAGGGGCTGCAGATCGTCGAGGTGGGCGGCGGCTACCGTATGGTCACCCGTCCGGAGGTCGCGCCCTGGCTCGTGCGGCTCGCCCGCGCCCGGACACGCACCCGTCTCTCGCGGCCCGCGCTCGAAGCTCTGGCGATCGTCGCGTACAAGCAGCCCGTGTCGCGACCCGAGATCGACGCCGTGCGCGGGGTGAACTCCGAGGGCGTGCTCGACAACCTGCTCGAGCGGCGCCTCGTGCGGATCGCCGGCCGGAAGGAAGCCCCGGGACGGCCGTATCTCTTCGAGACCACGCGCGAGTTCCTGGTCGCGTTCGGCCTGCGGGACGTGGGCGACCTGCCGAAGGTCGAAGGCGAGCTGGTCGTCCCGGAGCTGGCGGCCGTCGCCGAGCATGGCGAAGCTGAGACTCAACAAGATCCTGGCCCAGGCGGGGCTGAGCTCCCGACGGGGAGGTGATCGCCTGATCGTTGACGGCCACGTCGCCGTCAACGGTGTCGTCACGCGTAGTCCCGCCACCGTGGCCGACCCGGAGCTGGACGCCATCACGGTGGACGGGCGCGCGCTGCCGCCGGCCGAGGCGAAGCGGTACATGCTCCTCAACAAGCCCCGCGGCTACGTCACCACGCTCAGCGATCCGCAGGGCCGCCCCGTGGTCGCCGATCTCGTGGAGCGCGCCGTGCGCCTGTACCCGGTCGGACGACTCGACTGGGACGTCGAGGGCGCGCTGCTCCTCACCAACGACGGCCCGCTCACGCACCGGCTCCTCCATCCCCGCTACGCGCTGCCGCGCGTCTACGAGGCGCAGGTCGAGGGCAAGGTCGCGCAGAGCGATCTCGACCGGTGGCGGCGCGGCGTCACCCTGGACGACGGCCCGGCCAAGCCGCTGAACGTGGAGCTCGAGCGCGCCGGCCCGCGCGAAAGCCGCGTGCGGCTCACGTTCGTCGAGGGGCGCAAGCACGAGGTCAAGCGCTTCTGCGAGGCGCTCGGCCACCGCGTGAGGGCGCTCCGGCGGATTTCGTTCGGGCCGGTCGCCCTCGGCGCGCTCCGCCCGGGCCAGTCGCGGCCCCTGACGGCCCGCGAGGTCGGCGCGCTGCGCGCCGCGGTCGCGGCCCAGCCGGGTCAACGCCGAACGTAACTTGCTCTTACCGGAGGTGCGGCCTATAATTCGCGATATCCCGAGTCAGGCAGCAGTGGGAGTCCCTATGAACCTGGACGATTGGCGTTCCAGGATCAACGACCTCGACAACCGAATCCTCCAGCTCCTCAACCAACGCGCCGAGGCCGTCCTTCAGATCGGAGACCTCAAACGAAGGCAGGACGCGCCGGTCTATGCCCCGGACCGTGAGGCCGAGATCATCCGGCGCCTCACCGAATCGAGCGAGGGTCCGCTGGGGCGCGAGGCGGTCGTCGCCATCTGGCGCGAGATCCTCTCGGCCAGCCGCGCCCTCGAATCCGCGCTGACCGTCTCCTACTTCGGACCGCAGGCCACCTTCACCCATCAGGCCGCCCTGCGGCACTTCGGCGCGTCCGCGAAATATCACCCGGCCAAGACGATCGTAGACGTGTTCGACGACGTCGAGCGTGGGCGCGCCCACTACGGCGTGGTGCCGGTCGAGAACAACACCGAGGGCGCGGTCAACGTGACGCTCGATCGGCTGATCGACTCGGACGCGCTCATCTGCGGCGAGGTGCGGCTCGAGATCACGCAGAACTTGCTCTCGCGGGCCACGGGGCTCGACGGGATCAAGCGCGTCCTGTCCCACCCGCAGGGGCTCGCGCAATGCCGACGCTGGCTGGCTCAGCACCTGCCGGACGTCCCGACCGAGCAGTCGCTCTCCACCGCGGCCGCCGCCGAGACCGCGGCCTCCGACGTGACCGTCGCCGCGATCGCGTCGGACCTGGCGGGCGAACTCTACCAGGTGCCGATCCTGAGGGCCGGCATCGAGGACAATCCGCACAACTCGACGCGCTTCCTGGTCGTCGGCCGGCACCCGAGCGGCCCGACGGGCCACGACAAGACCTCGATCCTCTTCGCCATGCGCAACGAACCCGGCACGCTCTACCGGATCCTCGAGCCGCTGGCGCACCTGGGGATCAACCTCACGAAGATCGAATCGCGGCCGGCCAAACAGCGGCCCTGGGAGTACGTGATCTTCGTGGACCTCGAGGGCCATCGCGACACACCGACGGTCTCGTCGGTGCTTCGTGAGATCGGCGAGCGGACCCTGTTCCTGAAAGTACTCGGATCGTACCCGGCCCTCTAAAGGAGAGCGCATGCCAACCCAGTGGGAGTCGCTAGCGAACGAGCACATCCTCGGCATCGCTCCCTACGAGCCCGGCAAGCCGATCGAGGAGCTCGAGCGCGAGCTCATGATCCACAATCCGATCAAGCTCGCGTCGAACGAGAACCCGCTGCCCCCGTCCGACCGGGTGCAGCAGGCGATCATTGCGGCCCTCTCGTCGCTCGATCGCTATCCGGACGGCAGCGGCTACTACCTCCGGCAGGCGCTCGCCAAGAAGCACGGCGTCATGCCGGACCAGGTGGTGCTCGGCAACGGCTCCAACGAGCTCATCGAGCTCCTGGTGCGCGCCTTCCTGCGCCCCGGCGACGAAGCGGTGGTGCCGCATCCCTCGTTCGTCGTCTATCCGATGATCGTCCAGGCCGCCGGCGGCGTGCGGGTGATGGTGATGCTGAAGGACTTCCGCCTGGACCTCGAGGCGATGGCCCGGGCGATCACGCCGCTGACGAAGATCGTCTTCGTGGCCAACCCGAACAACCCGACGGCCACCATCGTCACCAAGGACGAAGTCGAGCACTTCATGGCGCGCGTGCCGGAGCGCACGATCGTCGTGTTCGACGAGGCGTACATCGAGTTCGCGATGGGCCCGGACTTCCCGGACATGATCGCGGCGTACGGCGTCGCCGACGCCGACGCGATCGCGCTCATGAACCGGATCCGGCAACCGTTCAACGTGAACTCGCTCGCGCAGGTCGCGGCGCTCGCGGCCCTCGACGACGAGGCGCACGTGCTCGAGTGCGTGCGGATGATCGAGGCCGGGCGCCACTTCCTCTACGACGAGTTCAAGAGCATCGGGCTCCAGTACGTGCCCTCGCGCGCCAACTTCATCCTGGTCGATGTCGGGCGCAGCGCCGCCGACATCTACCAGAAGCTCCTCCACAAGGGCGTGATCGTGCGGCCGATGACGCCCTTCGGGCTCGAGACCGCGCTGCGGATCACCGTGGGGACGCCGGAAGAGAACCGCAAGCTCGTCAAGGCGCTCCGCGCCGTCCTGGGGAAGACGCCCGCGTGATCCAGCAGCTCGCAATCGTCGGCGTCGGCTTGCTCGGGGGCTCCGTGGCGAAGGCGGCGCGGGCGGGCGGACTCGCCCGCCGTATTATCGGCGTCGGACGCGACGCCGAGCGGCTGCGTCCGGCCGTCGACGACGGTACGCTGGACGCGGCGGTCACCGACCTCGCGGCGGGCGTGCGCGAGGCCGACTTCGTCCTGCTGGCCGCACCCGTGCTGGCGATCGAAGGGCTGCTCGAGCGCGTGTGGCGCGCGGCGCCCGACGGCGCGCTCATCACCGACGTCGGCTCGACCAAGCGCAACATCGTGCGGGCCGCCGAGTGTCTGGCCGCAAGCCGCCCGCTCGCGTTCGTCGGCAGCCACCCGCTCGCCGGATCGGAGCAAGCGGGCTACCGCGTGGCCCGCCCCGATCTGTTCCGGGGCGCGACGGTGATCGTGACTCCGACCGAGGGGACCGAGCTCTCCGCCCTCAAGACGACGACGGAGTTCTGGGAGGCCCTGGGCGCGCGCGTGACCACGCTCGATCCCGAGACGCACGACCGGACCGTCGCGGCGATCAGCCATCTGCCGCACCTGATCGCGTGCGCACTGGTCGACGGCGCCCTCCGGCTCGAGCCCGCGGCGCTCGAGCTGGCGGCGCGCGGGTTCCGGGACACGACGCGCATCGCCGCGGGCGATCCGGACATGTGGACGGAGATCTTCCTGGCCAACCGCGACGCGCTGACCGCGAGCGTCGAAGCATTTCGCCGGGCGCTCGACGATCTGCGGCGGGTCATCGACGCCGGCGGGGTCGAGGCCCTGCGCGCGGAGCTGGCCCGGATCAAGGCGGCGCGGGAGCGGCTCTCCTGATGGCGCGCAAGCATCCCGTGATCACGATCGACGGCCCGGCCGGGGCGGGCAAGAGCACGGCGGCTCGCATGCTGGCCGAGCGGCTCAGCTACACGCTGATCCCGACCGGCGCGATGTACCGCGCCCTGGCGCTGAGCGTGATGCGGTCCGGCGTGCCCGTGCGCGAGGGCGCCGAGCTCCGCGCGCACCTGGCGCCGCTGTCGATCACGGTCGCGGCCGGCCGCGTCTACCTCGACGGCGAGGACGTGACCGAGCCGATCCGGAGCCGGGAGGTCGCGCAGGTGACGTCGGACGTGACGACCTTGCCGTCGGTACGCGCCAAGGTCACGCCGCTGCAGCGCCGGCCGGCGGCCGAGGGGGGCGTCGTCCTCGAGGGCCGCGACACCGGCACGGTCGTGTGCCCGGACGCGGAGGTGAAGTTCTTCCTGACGGCCTCGCTCGAGGCTCGCGCGCAGCGGCGCCAGGCGGAGCTGGCCGCGGCGGGTACGCCGGTCGCCCTGGACGCGATCACGAGCGAGCTCGCCACGCGCGACCGGCAGGACGAGACGCGCGAGCTGGCGCCGCTGCGCCGCCCCGAAGGGGCGATCGAGCTCGACACCTCCGGGCTCACCGTGGATCAGGTCGTCGAGCGTCTCTTGGCCGCGATCGAGCATCATAAGTCTGCCCCGGCCCCGGCAGCTCGCTGGAGCCGGTTCTACGCCGCGATGAGGATCCTGGCGGTAGCGGTGATGCGCCTGATGTTCCGGCTCGAGGCGCTCGGGAGCGAGAACGTCCCCGAGCGCGGGCCGGTGCTGATGGTGGCGAACCATTCGAGCCTGCTCGACCCGCCGCTGATCGGCGGGGCGTCGGACCGCCAGCTCACGTATTTGGCCAAGGCGGAGCTCTTCGAGATCCCGCTCTTCAGCAGGCTGATCCGCGCGCTCAACGCGCGCCCGGTTCGCCGCGAAGGGGCCGACCCGAGCGCCTTGCGGACGGCGCGGCGGGTGCTCGAGGAGGGCGGCGCGCTCCTCGTGTTCCCGGAGGGCACGCGCGGCGAGGAGGGCGACATCCGGCCGGCCAAGCCGGGCGCCGGCCTGCTGGCCGTCTCGAGCGGGGCCGCGGTGGTGCCGGTCTACGTGCGCGGCTCTGGGCGCGCATGGCCGAAAGGGCGTCGATTCCCGCGCTCCGCGAAGGTGACGGTGACGTTCGGAAAACCCCTCCGGTTCGAGGCCGAGCGGGGCGCCGATCGGAAGGCCCAGTACGAGATCGCGAGCCGCGAGATGATGGACGCCATTTCGCGCCTCCGGGACGGTATGATTGCCGGCACCGGCCAGGGCCGGCCGGAGTCGGTTCGGGTGGTAGGTCGTTCCGGCAAATAAAATGACTGGAGGAACGGGCGGTATGAAGAAGGACGAACCACGGCAGCATCTCGGCGGGCCGCGTGGGGAGGGCGGTGACCCAGCCGAGGAACGCATGGAGGATTGGTATCAGAGCGGCGTCACCGAATTCGAGGAAGGCGAGGTGGTCCGCGGCCGCGTGGTCCACATCGGCTCGAGCGAGGTCCTCGTCGACGTCGGCTACAAGAGCGAGGGGGCGATCCCCATCGAGGAGTTCCACCGGCACGGCAGCCTGCCGAAGGTGGGCGAGGAGATCGAGGTCTACCTCGAAGCCAAGGAAGACTCAGAAGGGCTCATCGTCCTCTCGAAGGACAAGGCCGACAAGATCAAGGTCTGGGACGCGATCACCCAGGCCTACGAGAAGGGCGCGCCGGTCGAGGGCCGCGTGGTCGAGGTCGTCAAGGGCGGCCTGGCCGTCGACGTCGGCGTGAAGGCGTTCCTTCCGGGCTCGCAGGTGGATCTCCGGCCGGTGAAGAACCTCGCCTCCATGGTGGGTCAGACGATCCGCTCCAAGGTGATCAAGCTCAACCGGCGTCGCGGCAACGTGGTGCTCTCGCGCCGCTCGGTCCTCGAGGAGGAGCGCGAGGAGAAGAAGAAGCACACACTCCAGGTCCTCTCCGAGGGCATGGTGCTGACGGGCACCGTCAAGAACATCACCGACTACGGCGCCTTCATCGACCTCGGCGGGATCGACGGTCTCCTGCACGTGACCGACATGAGCTGGGGCCGTGTGGGCCATCCCTCCGAGATCTTCCAGGTCGGCGACCAGGTCGAGGTCGTGGTGCTCCACTTCGACCGCGAGACCGGACGGGTGTCGCTCGGCTACAAGCAGAAGTCTTCGGATCCGTGGGAGCGAGTCGAGAAGACGTACGCGGCCGGCACCAAGACCAAGGGCAAGGTCGTCAGCCTGACCAACTACGGCGCCTTCATCGAGCTCGAGCCAGGTGTCGAGGGGCTCGTGCACGTCTCGGAGATGTCGTGGACCCGCCGGGTGCGCCATCCCTCGAAGCTCGTCAACGTCGCCGACGAGGTCGACGTGATCGTGCTCGACGTCAATCGCGCCGCCAAGCGCATCTCACTCGGCATGAAGCAGGTCGAGCCCGACCCGTGGGCGACGATCGAGCAGCGCTACAAGCCCGGCGCCCGGATGATGGGGCGCGTCCGGAACCTTACCGACTTCGGCGCCTTCATCGAGCTCGAGCCCGGGGTCGACGGCCTCCTGCACATTTCCGACATGTCGTGGACCCGCAACGTGGGGCATCCGTCAGAGATCTTGAAGAAGGGCCAGGAGATCGAGACGCAGATCCTGAACCTCGACCGGGACAACAAGCGGATCTCGCTCGGGCTCAAGCAGATCCAGCCCGACCCGTGGACGACTGTGTCGCAGCGCTATCCCATGGGCTCGCGCGTGACGGGCAAGATCGTCCGCCTCACCGACTTCGGCGCGTTCGTCGAGCTGGAGCCCGGAGTGGACGGGCTCTTGCACATCTCGCAGATGTCGAACCGTCCGATCGGGCGTCCCGACGAGCTCGTCAGCGTCGGCGACGAGCTGACCTTGCTGGTCATCCGCGTGGACGCGAACGAGCGGCGCATCGGCCTCTCCCTGAAGGAGCTGGCCCACGCCATCGAGCCGCCGAAGGAAATGGAGGAGCGCGGCGGTGGGCGTCGCGGCCAGGGCCGGCGCGGCAAGCACCGTGACGACTACGAAGACGACGAGGAATAGGCCGGTCCGCCGGCGCACCATCGTTCTGGCCGCGCTGGCGATCTACGTCGGAGTCGTCGTCCTCTTCGTCGCCGCCCTGTCGATGGTCGTGGCCCCGACGGGCGGCGGCGGAGCCGTCTTCGGCGCGCGGGTCGCCATCGTCGAGCTCGAGGGCACCATCGTCGACGTCGACGACCTGCTCCGCGAGCTGAAGGCGCACCGCGACAACCCTCAGGTCAAAGCCGTGGTGCTCAGGATCAACAGCCCGGGCGGGGTGGTGGGTCCGACCCAGGAGCTGCACGCGGCCATCATGCGGCTGCGTGAGTCCGGCAAGCCCGTGGTTGCTTCGCTCGGCGCCGTCGCGGCCTCCGGCGGATACTACGTCGCCGTGGCCGCGGACAAGATCTACGCCAACCCGGGCACCCTGACCGGATCGATCGGCGTGATCTTCCAGCTTCCCAACCTGGACGGGCTCATGAAGAAGGTGGGCGTCGACTACGTGGTCGTGAAGGCGGGCCGCTACAAGGACATCGGCAGCATCGCCCGGCCGATGTCTCCCGAGGAGCGGCGGATCCTCCAGTCCCTCCTCGACGACGTCCACGCGCAGTTCATCTCGGCGGTCGCCGCCGGCCGAAAGCTCGACCAGGCTCAAGTGGTCGGCTTCGCCGACGGGCGTATCGTCTCGGGGGCCCAGGCGAAAGATCTGCACATGGTCGACGCCCTCGGCGGCCTCGAGGAGGCGCTCGACGGCGCGGCGACACTCGCCGGGCTTCCGCGGCCTCCCAAGGTTATCGGACCGCGCCGCAAGCTGTCGATCATGGATCTGCTGCGCAACCAGCTCGACCTTCGAGGCCTCACGTCCGTCTCGCCGCTGTCGCTCATGAAGACGCCGCTCTACCTGATGGATTGAGAGTCGCGATTCCCCACGAACGCTCAAGCGATATCCGAGACACTCGGCTTCAAGAAGCCGTCGAATTGGGCGAAACAGCCGTCACGGGCCTCTCGAGCTCCGGACGCCGACGCGGCCAACACAGCGTGGCTGTGAAGTTTCTCGTTCCGGCTGGGGATATTCCTGGAGTAACCTGGCAGTGGTCCCTAAATGCTTACGATGGTGGACATTATTGTATACGTCGTGCTAACTTGCTACCGAGATCGAGCCCGGGTCACCCCCGAATTGGGACGGGAGTAGACGATGACGAAAGCCGACCTGATCGACGAAGTTTCGAAGATCTCGAGCCTGACCAAGAAGGAGACGGAAACAATCGTCAACACGATCTTCGACAACATCACCGACGCATTGTCGAAGGGCGACAAGGTCGAGCTTCGGGGCTTCGGGAGCTTCAGGATCCGTCACCGGAATTCGCGAAAGGGCCGCAATCCCAAGACCGGGTCGAGCGTCGACGTCCCGCAGAAGCGGGTGCCGTTCTTCAAGGTAGGAAAGCGACTGCGCGAGCTCGTCAACGGCTGAGGCTCCTCCGGGCGGTGTGAATCGCCTTTGGGCGCCTTGGCGCATGCCGTACATCACCGCCGCCAAGACCTCGGGCGGATGCGTGTTCTGTGAAGCCATCTCCGGATCGGACGACAGAGAGAGTCTCCTGCTCGCCCGCCGATCCCGCGCCTTCCTGATCCTGAACCGCTATCCCTACGCCGCGGGCCACCTGATGGCGGTGATCAACCGGCACGTGGGGTCACTCCCCGAGGCGACCCCGGATGAAGTGGCGGGCGCGATGGAGCTGGTCACCCTGGCGGTCTCGCTCCTGACGGTCGAGTACCGGCCGGAGGGCTTCAACGTCGGGCTCAATCAAGGGCGGATTGCGGGCGCTGGGATCGTGGACCACCTGCACCTGCACGTCGTGCCGCGGTGGAGCGGCGACAACAGCTTCATCTCGGTCGTGGGCAACACGCGCGTCCTTCCCGAGGACCTCGAAACCACGTACGATCGCCTCAAGGGCCGGCTTGGTGGCTGATCGCGACGACCTCACGCCGATGATGCGCCAGTACCGCGACCTCAAGCGGCGCTATCCGGACCACGTGCTCCTGTTCCGGCTGGGCGATTTTTACGAGACCTTCTTCGAGGACGCCGAGCTCGCGGCCCGGCTGCTCCAGATCACGCTGACGGCCCGCCAGGGCGCGCCGATGGCAGGCATCCCCCACCACGCCTCCGACGGCTACATCGCGCGGCTCGTGCACGCGGGCCAGAAGATCGCGGTGTGCGAGCAGCTCGAGGCGCCCGGCCGCGACAAGAAGCTCCTGCGGCGCGACGTCGTGCGCATCATCACGCCGGGCACCTTGACGGACACCGCCTACCTCGAAGGCGCCGCGAACAACTTCCTCATGGTGGTGATCGCCGGCCGCGATGCGACCGGTGTGGCGCTCGTCGACGTCTCGACCGGCGAGTTCTGGGCGGGCGAAGACGCGGGGAAGGGCATGGAGGTTCTGGCGGCGGCGCTCCTGCGTCGGCCGGCCGAGATCGTGGTGCCCGACTCCGCGCGCGAGAACCCGGCCTTTCTCGCGCGTCTTCAGGCCACCGGCGCCGCGCTGACCTTCTTCGAGCCGCAGACCTTCGCGCCCCGGCGCGCCGCGGCGGACCTCTGCGCCCACTTCCGCGTGGAGTCACTCGCCGCCTTCGGCGTCGGCGATATGACGACGGGGCTCGGCGCCGCGGCGGCGGCGCTCGCGTACCTGCGCGCGACCCAGGGCGACGCGCTCGGCCACCTCACGCGCCTGCAGCGTCTGACGGCCGCCGACGCGATGGCGCTGGACGAGACGGCCGTCGTGACGCTCGAGCTCTTGACCTCGAGCGGCGGCAGTGCGCGCGAGTCGCTCCTGGGCGTGCTCGACGAGACGGTCACGCCGATGGGCGCCCGTCTGCTCCGCCAGTGGCTCCTGCGTCCGCTGCTCGATCCCGCGGCGATCGCCGCCCGTCAGGACGCGGTGGCCGCTCTGGTCGAGGCGCCGGCCGAGCGGACGCGACTCTTCACCTCGTTGCGTCGCATCGGCGACGTCGAGCGGCTCACGAGCCGCGCGACGCTCGGCCAGGCGCACGCCCGCGACCTCGTCGGCCTCCGCGGATGTCTGGCGCCGTTGCAGGACATCCGACGGCTCGCCGCCTCGATCGCGGCGCCCGCGATCGCCGAGGCCGTCGGCGACCTGGCGGAGCTCGACGACCTCTACGCCGTGCTGGCCGCGGCGCTCGAGGACGAGCCGCCCCTCGCGCTGCACGACGGCGGGCTGATCCGCGAGAGCTGGCACGCCCAGCTCGCGGCCATCGTGCGCGACGCGCGCGAGGCGCGGGCGTGGATCGCCGGGCTCGAGGAGCGTGAGCGCGCGCGCACCGGCATCTCGAGTCTGCGGGTGCGCTTCAACCGCGTGTTCGGCTACGGGATCGAGGTGACGCATTCCCAGAGCGCGCGCGTGCCGCCCGAGTACGTGCGCCGCCAGACCTTGACCGGCGCCGAGCGGTACGTGACCCCCGAGCTCAAGGAATACGAGGCCAAGGCGCTCGGCGCCGACGAGCGACGCCGGCGGCTCGAGTACGAGCTGTTCGAGGAGGTGCGCCGCCGGGTGGCCGCGCGGGCGGACGATCTCCTGACGACGGCCCGGGCGCTGGCGCGGCTCGATGTCTTCGCGTCGCTGGCCGAGGTGGCCCACGGCCGCGGTCACGTTCGGCCCACCGTCGACGGCGGCGACGCGCTGGCGATCGTCGAGGGCCGCCACCCCGTCCTCGAGGCGCGCGCCGGAAGCCCGGTGACGCCCAACGATCTGGCGCTCGACCACGAAGCGCGCATCGTCATCCTCACCGGCCCGAACATGTCCGGGAAGTCCGTCTACCTCCGGCAGACCGCTCACATCGCGATCATGGCGCAGATCGGCGCCTTCGTTCCCGCGCGCCAGGCGCGTGTGGGCGTGGTCGACCGCGTGTTCACGCGCGTCGGCGCCCAGGACAACCTGGCGCGCGGCCAGAGCACGTTCCTCGTGGAGATGATCGAGACCGCGACGATCCTGAACAACGTGACGCCGCGCAGCCTGGTGCTGCTCGACGAGGTCGGCCGCGGGACGTCGACCTTCGACGGCCTGGCGATCGCGTGGGCGGTCGTCGAAGCCCTGCACGACCGCGGCCACGGCGCGAAGATCCTGTTCGCGACGCACTTCCACGAGCTGACGCGGCTCGCGGGGCGGCTCGGCGGGGTCCGCAACTTCCACGTGGCCGTCCGCGAGTGGAACGACGAGATCGTGTTCCTGCACAAGGTGCAGCCCGGCGGCACCGACCGGAGCTACGGCATCCAGGTCGCGCGGCTCGCGGGGCTGCCGGCGGCGGTGATCGCGCGCTCGAAGGCGCTCCTGGCCGAGCTCGAGGAGGCGGGTCAGCTGCGCACCGACGCGAGCGATGCCGTCCAGCTCGGGCTCTTCGCGCCCGCCGGGCCCGATCCGCTCCTGGCCGAGCTGGCGGGCCTCGACCTGGCCCATCTCACGCCGCTCGAGGCGCTGAACATCCTGGCGAAGTGGCAGGAGGAGCGGCGCCGATGAGGACGGGTATGTCGGCGTCCCGCATCAGATCGGGCGTGTCGGAGCCACACGCTTCTATCGCAGGTCACCTTCGGTTCACGCCGGCCACGAGGCCCCCGCTACAATGGCCCCCGCTACAATAAAAATCCGTCGACTCCCGGACCACCTCGTCAACAAGATCGCCGCCGGCGAGGTCGTGGAGCGTCCGGCTTCCGCGGTGAAGGAGCTGGTCGAGAACGCGCTGGACGCCGGAGCGCTGACGGTCACGGTCGACCTGCGCGATGGCGGCTCCGCGCTCATCCGCGTCACCGACGACGGCATCGGGATGACGGCGGACGAGCTGCCGCTGGCCCTCGAGCGTCACGCGACGTCCAAGCTGGCGCGCGACGAGGACCTCGACGCGATCGCGACCCTGGGGTTCCGCGGCGAGGCGCTGGCGGCGATCTGCGCCGTCTCGCGCTTCACGCTCACGAGCTGTCCGCGCGGCGCCTCACAGGGGCTGCGTCTGGCCGGCGAGGGCGGCATGGTCAAGCAGCGGCTCGAGGTGCCCGCCGACTCCGGCACGAGCGTCGAGGTCCGCGACCTCTTCTTCAATACGCCGGCGCGGCTCAAGTTCTTGAAGTCGTCCGCGACCGAGCTGTCGGCGAGCCTGCGCGCGCTGACCCAGCTGGCGCTGGCGCACCCGCGGACGCACCTGCGGGTCGCGAGCAACGGGCGCGCGGTGCTGACCACGCCTGCCGCGGCCGAGCCGCGCGCGCGTGTGGGCGCCGTCTGGGGCCACGACGTCGCCGAGCGGTTGCTGGCCGTCGACCGGACCGAGCACGGCGTGAGCGTGCGCGGGCTGATCAGCCCGCCCGATCTGGCCCGCGGCAACCGCGACGAGATCGTCCTCATCGTGAACGGCCGGCCGGTGCGCGATCCGGCGCTGCTCCAGGCGACGCTCGACGCGTACCGTCCGTTGCTGCCGCGCGACCGGTTCCCGGTGGTGCTGCTCGCGATCACGCTGGCGGAGACCGACGTGGATGTCAACGTCCACCCTACGAAGGCGTGGGTCCGATTCCGGCATCCGCGGCTGATCTACGAGATGGTTGCGGCGGCGACGCTCGGTGGGCTTCGCCGCCCCGCGGTCGTGCCCGAAGTCGGACCACGCGGCGACGGTCGTCTCGACGAGCCGGCGCCGGGCGGTGTGGCCGAGCAGACAGCGCTCTTCGGCGCGGCGGCCGCGGTCGAGCCGCGAGCCCTGTTCGGGCGCGTCCTGGGTCAGGTGCAGGACACGTTCGTCGTCTCGACCTCGGACAACGAGGTGTTCTTCCTCGACCAGCACGTGGCGCACGAGCGCGTGCTCTTCGAGCGTCTGCAGCGAGAGCTTCGCGAGGGCACACCCGCCGCGCAGGCCCTGCTTTTCCCGGAGCCGCTCGAGCTGCCGCCGGCCTCGTGCGCCCTGCTCGAGCGCTGGCGCGCGCCCCTCGAGCGTCTGGGCTTCGCGTTCGAGGGGCTCGGCACCGCGACGGTCGTCGTCCGCGCGGTGCCAGCGCTCCTGAAGGGCAGCGAGCCGAAGCGGCTCGTGGAGGCCGCCGTCGACGAGTTCGGCGGCCCGGGCGCGGCCGAGCCGACGCTCGACCGGGCTCTCGCGTTCCTGGCGTGCCGGGCGGCGGTGAAGGCGAACATGCCGCTCGGGCGCGAGGAGATGGATCGCCTGGTGGCCGAGCTCTCCGTGACCGAGACGCCGTACTTCTGCCCGCACGGCCGGCCGATCGTCAGCCGCGTGTCGATGCACGACATCCGGCGAGAGCTGAAGCGCACATGGTAGCTCGGTCGTCGGTCTCGACTCGTCGGAATACGCGGAAAACGGGCTGATACACTGAGGCTAGTGAGCGAGGGCTTGAAGGCTCCCCTGGTCGTGATCGCCGGGCCCACCGGTGTGGGGAAGACCGCGGTCGCGGCGGCGCTGGCGCACCGGGTGGCGATCGAGGTCGTCAGCGCCGACTCGCGTCAGGTCTATCGCGGCATGGACGTCGCGACGGGCAAGCCGACCGCCGAGATCCGGCGCGCGGTAGCCCATCACCTCGTCGACGTGGTCGATCCCGACGACCGCTATCAGGCCGCCCGCTTCCGTGCGGACGCTGCGGCGGCGATCGAGGCGATCCGCGAGCGCGGCCGGCTGCCGGTCGTCGTCGGGGGCACCGGCCTCTACGTCCGGGCGCTTCTGCGGGGGCTCGATCCGGCACCGCCGGCCGACCCGGCGTTCAGACGCGAGCTCGCATCGATCGCGACCGCCGAGGGCCGCGCCTCGCTCCACGCGAGGCTGAGCCTCACCGCCCCCGCCGTCGCGCGCCGACTGCACCCCAACGATCACGTGCGTGTGGTGCGAGCCCTCGAGCTGGCGCGCGCGGGGGCCAGCACGCTCGAGCAGGAGCGCTGGCGCGAGCCGGTCGAGTCGTACGACGTGACCTACTTCGGCCTCACCATGAACCGGGACGCGCTGGCCCGGCGGCTGATCGGTCGGGCCGCCGCGTTCGTCGACGCGGGGCTGCGGGGCGAGGTCGAGCGCCTGCTCGCGCGGGGCTACGATCCGGCGCTGCCGTCGCTGCAGTCGATCGGCTATCGCGAGTTCGTCCGGGTCGCGCGCGGCGAGCTCGAGCCCGCCGAGGCCCTGCGGCTCATGCAGCGCGACACGGTACGCTACGCCAAGCGACAGTGGACCTGGTTCTCGCGCGAGCCGGGCATCGAGTGGATCGACGTCGAGAAGGCCGGCGGCGCCGACGGGACGGCGGAGCGGATCGCGGCGGCGTTGGCCCGACGAGGCGGGCTCGGATGAAGCGAGCGGCGACCCGTACCCGGGCGACGCGGGAGCGCGCGGTGATCGCCGCGCTGCGCCGACCCACGCAGCGCCGGTTCCAGGTCGACGAGTCGCTGGAAGAGCTGGCGGGGCTGGTGACCGCGGCCGGCGGCACCGTCGTGGGCCGGATCACGCAGGACCGGGCCGCGCCGGCGCCGGGGCTCTTCTTCGGCCGCGGCAAGATCGACGAGATCGGGCAGGCGGCGCGCGAGGCCTCCGCGGTGCTCTTCGTCTCCGACGATCCGCTCTCGCCGATCCAGGAGCGCAACATCTCCCAGGTGCTCGGCATCAAGGTCATCGACCGGACGGCGCTGATCCTCGACATCTTCGCCCAACGCGCGCGCACGAGCGAGGGCAAGCTGCAGGTCGAGCTCGCGCAGCTCACCTACCTGTTGCCGCGGCTCGTCGGCCAGTGGTCGCACCTCGAGCGGCTGGGGGGCGGCATCGGCACGCGCGGACCGGGCGAGACCCAGCTCGAGTCCGACCGCCGGGCGATTCGACGGAAGGTGATGCAGATTCGCCGGCAGCTCGACAGCGTGCAAGTGCATCGGCGGCTGCAGCGTCAGGGGCGGCGCCGCGCCGGCGTTCCGGTCGTCGCGCTCGTCGGTTACACGAACGCGGGAAAGACGACCCTGCTCAATCGCCTGGCGGGCTCGCAGCTCACTGCGGCGGATCAACTCTTCGTGACCCTCGATCCGGCCGCGCGTCTGGTGGAGCCGGAAGGCGGCCGCCGGTTCGTCCTGACCGACACGGTCGGGTTCATCCGCAAGCTGCCGCACGAGCTCGTGGCGGCGTTCCGCGCGACCCTGGAGGAGCTGGCCGACGCCGACGTGCTGCTACACGTGGTGGACGCGAGCCACCCGGCGATCGACGACCACATGAAGGCCGTCGACGACCTCCTGGGCGAGCTCGGCGTCGCCGATCGCCCGACGATCCTCGCCCTGAACAAGGTCGACCGGCTGGAGACCGACCCCGCAGTCCTGGCGGCGCGACGGGACGCGATCGCCGTCTCGGCGGCCGACGGCACCGGGATCGGCTCGCTCCTCGCGGCCATCGAGCGCGCGCTGCCGCCGGTCGGCAACCTGACGCTCCGGATTCCGCACGGCGAAGGCGCCTCGCTGGCGCTCTGCTACGAGCGCGGGCGGGTGCTCTCGCGCCGCGACACGCCGGGTCACGTCGAGCTGGACGTCGATCTGCCGGTCGAGCTCCTCGGCGCGCTCGGGCGCTACCGCGTCATCGAATCCGGGCCTGCCGCCGGAATGGTAGACTGAGCGCCCCATGGGCATCGCCAACTGGCTGACTCTGCTCCGGATCCTCCTGATCCCGGTGTTCGTGACCTTGCTTGTCTATCGGCGTCCGGGTCCGGCGCTGATCGTGTTCGCAATCGCCGCGCTGACCGATCTGCTCGACGGGTGGGCGGCGCGCCACTGGAAGGACGAGAGCTCGCTCGGCGCGTTCCTCGACCCGATGGCCGACAAGCTCCTGCTCACATCGTCGTTCGTCACCTTGACGTACCTGAAGGCGCTGCCGTTCTGGATAGCGGCGCTGGTGATCAGCCGCGACGCGATCCTGGTCTTCGGCGCGCTGCTGATCTACATGCTCGGGAGCCAGATCCGGCCGCGTCCGACGTGGGCCGGGAAGGCGGCGACCCTGTTCCAGGTGCTCGCGGTTCTGAGCGGCTTGCTCTCGCGCTTCTTCCAGGTGCATCTGGCGCCTCAGGCCGTGCTCTGGCTGGCGGCGGGATTCACGGTGATCTCGGGGCTGCAGTACATCGTCCAGGGCATGCGGTTCCTCAACGCCTCTCCAGCCACCGCGCGGGACGAGTCCCCTGAAAACGCCCTGTACCGCTGAGCCGGCCGGCGTGACCGTCGCCGCGGTCGCACCGCGCTCGCCCGCGGCCGCGGCGGGCCTGGCTGCCGGCGACCGGATCGTCGCCGTCAACGGCCATCCGCTGCGCGACGCGATCGACTTCCAGTTCCACGCCGGCGACGAGCGGCTCGACTTGACGATCGAGCGGGCCGGCGTCGTGGCCGGGCCGATGCGGCTTCACCGGCGCGGGCCGGGGCTCGGGCTCGATCTGGCCCCGCCGCGCCCGGGCGACATCGCGACGTGCGCGAACAAGTGCGTGTTCTGCTTCATCCACCAGCTGCCGAAGGGCATGCGCCGGAGCCTCTACGTGAAGGACGACGACTTCAGGCTGTCGTTCCTGCACGGCAACTACATCACGCTCAGCGACCTCGACGAAGCCTCGTTCGAGCGGATCATCGAGCAGCGCCTGTCGCCGCTTTACGTCTCGGTGCACGCCACCGACCCGGAGCTCCGCCACGCGCTGCTCGGCCGGCCGCGGCACTCGGCCGAGATCCTGCCGCGGCTCGAGCGGCTGGCCAAGGCCGGCATCCGCATGCACGCCCAGATCGTGCTGTGTCCCGACCTGAACGACGGCGAGCACCTCGCGCGCACCGTCCACGAGCTGGCGCCGCTCCATCCTCACGTCGCGACGACGGCGATCGTCCCGGTCGGGCTGACCCGACATCGCCAGCGGCTCCCCGCGCTGCGCAGCCTCACGCCCGACGAGGCGCGGGCACTCGTGACGACCGCCGATCGGTGGCAGGGCCGCTGGCTGGGCGAGCTCGGGAGCCGGTTCGTGTTTCTCGCCGACGAGATCTATCTGCTCGCCGGACTCCCGCTGCCCTCTGCAGCGGCCTACGAAGGCTTCTCGATCGCCGAGGACGGCATCGGCCTCGTGCGAAGGTTCGAGGACAGCTTCAACCGATCGAACGCGCGGCGGAAGCGCCGCGCGGGGGGCGACGTCGTGACGGTCGTGACGGGCGAGCTGTTCGCGCCGCGCCTGCGCGCGCTGCTGGCCCGCGGCGGATTCGAGCCGGCGGCGATTCGCGTCGCGGCGGTGCCCAACGACTTCTTCGGGCCGGCGATCGGCGTTGCGGGGCTCCTGACCGGGCGCGATATCCAGCGTCACCTCGCCAGGCAGTCCGAGCTCGGACGCGCGGTGCTCGTGCCGGCCGTGGCGGTGCGCGACGGCGACGGGATCTTCCTCGACGACCTGACGCCGGCCGACCTGGCGCGCGACCTCGGCGTGCCCGTCAAGGTGGTCCAGCCAACGCCGGGCGCCCTGCTCAGAGCGATCCGCGATTCCTGACGGAGGCGCGACCCGGATGATCCGCCCGATCATCGCGATCGTCGGCCGCCCGAACGTCGGCAAGTCGACGCTCTTCAACCGTCTCGTCGGCCGCCGTCAGGCGCTCGTCCGCGACACCCCAGGCGTGACGCGCGATCGGCTCTACGGGCTCGTGAGCTTCGAGCGCTGGCAGGCGACGGTGATCGACACGGGCGGCTTCGATCCCTCGTCCGAGGAGCCCTTGATCGAGGGCGTGCGCCGTCAGGTGCTCGCGGCGGTCGAGGAGGCTGACCTCGTCCTGTTCGTCGTCGACACGCGCGACGGCGCGACCGCGCTCGATCTCGAGATCGCGCGGATCCTTCGGAAGGGCAACCGCGCCGTGGTGCTGGCGGCGAACAAGGTGGACACCGACACCCAGGAGAGCAGCCTGGCGGATCTCTACCGTCTCGGCGTCAGCGATCCGGTGCCCATCTCGGCCGAGCACGGGCGGGGGGTCGCCGAGCTCCTCGAGATCCTGCGCGCGCGCTGCCCGGCCATCCCGGCGGCGGCGTCTCGGGCCGACTCGCCCGTGCACGTCGCGGTCGTGGGGCGCCCCAACGTCGGCAAGTCGTCGCTCGTCAACGCGATGGTCGGCGCCGAGCGCGTGCTCGTCCACGAGGCGCCCGGCACCACGCGCGACGCCGTCGACACGACCCTCGTCTACGAGGGCCGCACCTACGTCCTCGTCGACACTGCGGGGATCCGGCGAAAGGGGCGGGTGCAGGAGCCGCTCGAGAAGCTGGCGGTGGTCATGGCGCTCAAGAGCCTCGAGCGGTGTCAGGTCGCGCTGGTGGTCGTGGACGCTTCCGAGGCCATCACCGCGCAGGACGCGCACATTGCCGGCTACGCGAACGAGGCGGGCCGCGCCGCCGTCATCGTCGTCAACAAGTGGGATCTGGTACCCCGCGCGATGGTCCGCAAGGCCGAGGTCGTCGAGCAGATCCGCGACCGGCTGCCGTTCCTCGACTATGCGCCCGTGTGCTTCACGTCGGCGACGCAGTCCGAGGGCATTCCCGAGCTCTTCGACACGATCGCGCAGGTTGCCGCCGAGGCGCGCCGGCGCATCCCGGGCGGCGCCGTCACGGAGGCCTTGCGCGCCGCGGTCGCTCGGCGCCCGACGTCGTTGCGCGGCGACCCGCTGACGATCCAGTCAGCGACGCAGGTCGCCGTCGAGCCCCCGACCTTCGCGCTGAGGGTCAACCGGCCCAACGACATCCATTTCTCGTACGAGCGTTATCTGGTGAAGTCGCTCCGGCACGCGTTCGGCCTGGCGGGCTCTCCGATCCGGCTTTCCTTGAGGAGGGCCACGGGATCGCGGACTCGCCCGAGGCGCGTGCGGCGGTGAGCCTCAGGGACGGGTTGGCGCGCCTCGGCCTCTGGCGTCTCTCCGTCATCGTCGTCGTCCTGGCCGGCGCGATCGCGATCGTCGCGCTCCCGGGCCTTCGGGCGTTCTACTTCGGGCAGGGGACGGCGCCGGTCGAGCGGGCCGCCGCGGTGCTCGCGCGTGTGCCGACGCAGCTCGCCGTCGGCGCGAGCGCCCCCGAGTCGACCGGCAAGACGCCGGTCCGACGGATTCTCCCCGATGGCGAGGGGCGGATCCGGGTCCGGGTCAGCGACCGGCCGCCGACTCGACTCCCGGCCGAAGGGATCCCGGCGGGCTGGACGGCCAAGGAGTTCGTGGGCCATGCGTCGGTCGAGCTCGTGCGGGACGACACGCGCCTGGCGCTCCGGCTCCGCAGCGAACGGTCGTCGTTCGCCCTCTACCGCGACGTCGTTGTGGATCTCAACGAGTTCCCGTTCCTCTCGTGGTCCTGGAAGGTCGTCCTTCTGCCGCCCGACGGCGACGTCCGCGTGCGTGCTGCCGACGACCAGGCCGCGCAGGTCTACGTGATCTTCCCGCGTTGGCCCGCGCCGACCCGGAACAGCGACGTGGTGGGCTACGTCTGGGACAGCCGGGCGCCGGTCGGCACCCGGGTGACGAGCACGCAGGCCGCCAACGTCAAGATCATCGTGGTCGCGTCGGGCCGAAGCCAGGCCGAGACGTGGCGCGTGGAGCAGCGCGACGTGGCCAAGGACTACGCGGCGCTCTTCGGACGCCCGGCGCCGCGGGTCGGCCAGGTCGCCGTCATGATCGACACCAACGACACCAAGGGGACCGCCGAGGCCCTGATCGGCGACCTGACCTTCGCCCGGACGCGCGCTGAAAGCATGGAAACCCCAACGTCTATGCTAAGATGACGCGCATGGCAGAGCCTGAGCGCCCGCGCGACGAGCACGACTACGACGACGAGCGCTTCGAAGACGAAGGACGGCGTTCGATTTTTTCGGCGCTCTGGTTTCGCGCGATTCTCGTCGTGATCGTGCTCGGTGTCGTCGTGGCTGTCGCCGTTCCGTACGTGCTCGAGCTCGCGAATCAGCCCGCGCCGAAGACGGCGACGCTCGGAAAACCCGAAGCACCGGCGGTGCCCGTCGCGCCGCCCGCGCCTCCGGTCGCGAGCGTGCCCGCGCCGCCGGCGCCCGCGCCGGAAAAATCGCCGGCGCCCGAGAAACCGTCCGCTGCGGAAAGGCCCGCGGCCGGCGAGAGCTCCGCGCCGACGGCGATGACGCCCGCGACCGAAAAGCCCGTCGCGAAGAAACCGGAATCGAGCAAGCCCGTCGTCGCGAGCAAGAGCGCGGCCCCGAGGGAGCCGGCACCCGCCCGCGCCCCGCGCGCGTCGGCGACGCCGAGCCCAACCGGAGGGAGCGGCGACTACTTCGTCCAGGTCGGCGCGTTCAAGAATCCCGACACCGCCAGGAAGCTTGCGACTCGGCTGCGCGAGCAGAAGTACAACGTCGAGGAGACGTCGGCGAGCGGCGCCAAGCCCGCACGCGGCGCATCTGCGAGCGCGCCGCCGGCCGCCACGGCGCCCTCGCCGAGCGATCGCTACGACGTGTACGTCAGCGGGGGCGCGCCCGCGGAGATCAACGCGAAGCTCTCGGCGAAAGGGCTCAGCGCGGAGCCGTCGGGCGCGGGTGTCGTCGTACGGCCGAGCATGCCGCTGCGCGACGCGGTGGCTCTCTCGAAGGATCTCGCGGTCGACGGCCTCAAGGTGCAGGTCCGTCGCGCCGCCGGCAGCTCGGCGCCCGCGCCGGCCGCGGCGAGCAGCGCCCCGACCGCGGTGAGCGACGGCACCGTGTATCGCGTGCGCGTCGGGCCGTTCGACGACAAGACGACCGCGACGTCGACCCTCCGCGAGCTGGAGCAAAGGGGCTACTCGCCCTTCATCGCGCGAGGCGGGCAGTGACCGCCGGGGACGCCCGGGCGCATCGCGCCGCGTCCCCAGGGGGAGGTGATTTCCAACCGTGACGAAGAACGATCTGGTCAATGCCGTGGCCAACCACGGGCTCTCGAAGCGGCAGTCGTCCTCGGTGGTCGAATCCGTGTTCGACATCATCTTCCGCTGCTTCGAGAAGGGCGAGGACGTGAAGATCGTCGGCTTCGGGCATTTCCGCATCCGCCGCAAGGCGTCGCGGCGCGGCCGGAATCCGCAGACCGGTGAATCGATCGAGATCACCGCACGCAAGGTGCTCACCTTCAAGCCAAGCAAGGGGCTCAAACAACGGATCAACGTAACGGCGTGACCACGGAAGTCGCAGAAAAGCTCTACTACCGGATCGGTGAGGTGGAGTCGATCACCGGTATCCCTGCCTACGTCCTGCGCTACTGGGAGTCGGAGTTCAAGCTGCTTCGGCCCAAGAAGAATCCCGCGGGCCAACGGCTGTATCGCCCGCGCGACCTCGAGCTCGTGCAGCGGATCAAGACCCTGCTCTACGAGGAGCGGCTCACGCTCGAGGGTGCAAAGAAGCGGCTGATCAGCGAGTCGCGGCGCACCGATCAGCTCGAATTTGGGATGAAGGAAGCCACGTACGCGGAGGTGCTCAAGCGTATCCGCGATCGTCTCGGCGTCCTGCGCGCGCGCCTCGGTCCTTGAAGGGCCCCGGGATATCTGCGACAATTCACCCCTGACGGTCGGGGCGTGGCGCAGCCCGGTAGCGCACATGACTGGGGGTCATGGGGTCGCTGGTTCAAATCCAGTCGCCCCGACCAATTTCTTTTATAGTCGCGTTTGGGCCGGCGGGGCCCCAGCCCCGCGACGGCCTGCCGCGCGAAACGCCACATGTCCGTCGTAGTCCTCACCAACGATGACGGCGTCCATGCTCCGGGTCTCGCGGCGCTCGAAAAAGCGCTGGCCGAGCTCGGAGAGGTGTACGTCGTCGCGCCCGAGCGCGAGCAGAGCGCCTGCGGCCACGCGCTGACCCTGCACCGTCCGCTGCGGCCGTTGCGGCTCAGCGAGCGGCGGTTCTCGGTCAACGGCACGCCGTCCGACTGCGTGAACCTGGCCGTCCTCGGCTTCCTGCCGGAGACGCCCGTGCTGGTCGTCTCGGGCATCAATCACGGCGCCAACCTCGGCGACGACGTCACGTATTCCGGCACGGTCGCGGCGGCGATGGAGGGCACGATCCTCGGCGTGCCGTCGATCGCGGTGTCGCTAGTGGACGGCGGTGACTTCGAGACGGCCGGTCGGGTGGCGCGTCTGGTGGCCATGCGCGTGCTGGTCGGCGGGCTCCCCGGCAACACCCTGCTCAACGTGAACGTGCCGTCGCAGCCGCCGCGCGGCCTCCGGATGACGCGCCTCGGCCACCGCGTGTACAAGGAGAAAATCGTCGAGCAGGCCGATCCTCGAGGACGCAGTCACTACTGGCTCGGTGGCGGCGAGGCCCGGTGGGACGACCTGGAAGGCACCGACATGGGCGCGGTGCACGACGGCTACGTCTCGCTGACGCCGCTTCACCTCGACCTCACGAACCATCGCGCGCTGGCGCAGCTCGGCGACTGGCAGGGCGGTCTCAACGCCCAGCTCCTGAACGAGACTCGCCGCTCGCCCCGTGCAGGGGCGGCGCCGAAGAGGAAGCCACGGAGCGGGTAGTGGAGCGGACGCGCGACCCGTACGAGACGGCCCGCGCCCGGATGGTCGAGGAGCAGCTCGTGCAGCGCGGGGTCACTGACGAGCGCGTCATCGCGGCGATGCGGCGCGTTCCGCGCCATCTCTTCGTCGAGGGGCCGCTGCGCGACCGCGCTCACGGCGACCACCCGCTGCCGATCGGCGAGGAGCAGACGATCTCCCAGCCCTACATCGTCGGCTTCATGACGCAGCTGCTCGAGCTCCGGGGCCAGGAGAAGGTTCTGGAGGTCGGGACCGGCTCCGGGTACCAGACGGCGGTGCTGGCCGAGCTCGCCCGGCGCGTCTGTACGATCGAGCGATTGCCCCGCCTGGCCGAGCGCGCCCGGGCGCTTCTCGAGCAGCTCGGCTACGACCGCGTGTGGGTGCGAGTGGGCAGCGGCACGCTCGGCTGGCCCGACGAGGCTCCGTTCGACCGGATCCTCGTCACCGCCGGCGGACCGTCGATCCCCCCGCCGCTGTTCCAGCAGCTCGACGAGGGCGGGCGCATGGTGGTGCCCGTCGGGGACGTCGCGAACCAGACCCTGACCGTGGTGGAGAAGGTCGGCGGCGAAATGAAGACCCGGCCTTGCGGCGACTGCAAATTCGTCAAGCTTGTCGGCAAGTACGCCTGGGAGGTTTGACGACCTTGTACAAGCCCGACGACCTTGTACAATAAGGCGCGTCGCGTCGGGGCGTAGCGCAGCCTGGTAGCGCGCACGGTTCGGGACCGTGAAGTCGGAGGTTCAAATCCTCTCGCCCCGACCATCTCTCCGACCGTCCGGCGGGCCGAGGCCCGGCTTGCCGGACGGTCGCGTGAAACCCGAGCCACCATCAGTGAGCGGATCGAAATCGGCCGCCGAGATCGTCGTTGCCGGGCGGGTCCAGGGCGTCGGCTATCGCAACTATGCGCAGCGCCGCGCCTCGAACCTCGGACTGGCCGGCTTCGTCATGAACCTCAAGGACGGCCGCGTGCGCGCGCGCGTCGAGGGTCCGCGTCCGGTCATCGAGAAGTTCATCGAGGAGCTCGGCAAGGGGCCGCCGCTCTCCCGCGTCGAGAACCTGACCGTCCGCTGGCTGCCGGCCTCGGGCCGCTTCGCCGCGTTCGGGATCCGCTACGCGGAGTTCGAGCAATGACACGCCTGGCGATTGCTGCGCTCGGCTTGATGGTGGCGCTGGTACCGGCGGTGAGCTGCGCCGAGCCCGCCGCGGGGCCGCGCGCGCCGCAGCGCGTGTACGAGGTGAAGCCCGGCGATACCCTGACCTCGCTCGCGAAGCGGTACGGGGTCAACGTCGTGATGCTCGTGAAGCTGAACAAGCTGCCGAGCGCCGACGCTCCCATCAAGGTTGGGCAGCGTCTGGTCATTCCCGGCTCGGACACCGCGGCGCCGACGGCTCAGCAGACGAGCGCCACCCATCCGGGCGCGGGCGCGCCGGCGCGGAGCGCGGGCGCCTCGGGCTCTCAGCCTCCCCCCAGGCTCGCGCTGGCCGTGCCGGACTTCGACAGCGACACGCTGCCGCTCGTGTGGCCCGCTGAGGGGCCGGTGGTCTCGACCTTCGGTCATCGCCGCAGCGGCTGGCACGGCGGCATCGACATCAAGGCGCCGCTCGGGACACCCGTGCAGGCCGCGGCGCCCGGCGTCGTCGTGGCGGCCGGTGTCGAGGCGCGCTACGGGCTCGTCGTGAAGATCGAGCACAAGGCCGGCTTCATGACCGTCTACGCCCACAACGATGTGAATCTGGTCGAGGTCGGCGACCGGGTGGAAGTCGGCGACCTGATCGCGCTCGTCGGCAACACCGGCCGCGCGACGACCTACCACGTCCACTTCGAGGTGCGCCGAGGCGGGCTCGCCTACAATCCGCTCTACCTCCTGCCGATGCCGCCGCGGATCGCCCAGGTCGATGAGACGACCCAGCGACCCCATGAGTGAGGAGGCCGAAGTTCCGGACGAGCCGCTCGACACGCTCGTCGACGAGGCCGACCACGAGGTCCGCGAGGAGACGCGGGCCACCAGCCGCGAGAACCTCAGAGTCTACTTGAAGGAGATCGAGCGCATCCCGCTGCTCACGCGCGAGCAGGAGGGCGAGCTGGCGCGGCGCGTACACGCCGGGGACGCCGCCGCCAAGGCGCGCCTCACCGAGGCGAACCTGCGACTCGTCGTGCAGATCGCCCGCCGGTACTTGAATCGCGGCCTCCCACTGCTGGACCTGATCGAGGAAGGCAACATCGGGCTTCTCCGCGCGGTCGAGAAGTTCGACGGCGACCGCGGCACCCGGTTTTCGACGTACGCGACCTGGTGGATTCGCCAGGCGATCGTGCGGGCGCTCGCGAACCAGGCCCGGACCATCCGCCTGCCGGTGCACGTCGGGCTGCTGCTCGCGCGCTACAAGCGCGAGCAGCAGCGGCTCACCCAGGAGCTCGAGCGCGCGCCGACGATGGAGGAGCTGGCGGCCGCCATGGGTACGACCGTGGACCAGCTGGAAGAGCTCGAGGAGATCCGCCAGCAGCCCGTGTCACTCGAGACCCCGATCGGCGAGGGCAAGGGCCGCGTGAGCGACCTGATCGCCGATCCGTCGGCCGACCCGCGCGCCGCACTCGTGTCGCTCTTCCGGGAGCGGGCCGACCTGGTCTCGGTGCTCGACGACCTGGCGGCCAACGAGCGGACCGTGCTCCGCCGCCGCTTCGGCCTGGAGGGGGATCCGCCCGAGAAGCTCGAGGCGATCGGCCAGCGCCTCGGCCTGACCCGCGAGCGCATCCGTCAGATCGAGGCGGCCGGGCTTCGCAAGCTCCGCGCCCTGCTGGGAGCGCGCGGGATCGACGCGTCCGATCTCTTCTGACCGCAACGGATCGCGATCGACGAGCCGAACGGCCGCCGAGTCAGGAGTCGGCCTGCGCGTTAACTGTGGGCAGGGTCACGATCGCGAACGAGGTGAGGCGGAGCTCCGTGTCCACGTGAGGCCGCGATCGGCGATCGGCCCGGCGCCGATCCGGGGCGATGTTCGCGCTCTGCTGCCGCCGCTCGCCGTGCCGTCGATCGACGATGACCTGCACGGTGGCATCGCCGCTGAAGTGGTTCTGGAGGTAACTCGCCAGCTTCGCGTTGCTCCGCGACACGATGCACAGGAAGCGATCCGGTGGTCTCGTCAGGGCCGTGGCACCCCCACCGATCGGATCGCGCGGCGCGGCATCCGCGAACACTATCGCACACGCTCGAGCCATCAACGCACTTATAGCGAGATCGACCGCGCGTGATAGGCTCGGTGTAGGCGCATGGCATCGCGGAAGCGCGGCAAGAGCCGAGAACGCGGTCACCGTTCCGCCGCTCAGTGGCTGGCCCGGCTCAAGGGCGGTGAGGGGAAAAGCGCCCTGCATCTGCCGCCCGACTTCGTCCTCTGGGTGCTCGCCGGGCTCCTCGCACATCTCGATCGTCAGGGCGACGCGTACGTCGCCGATCTCGCCGAGGGCGCGCTCGTTCACGGCGGTGGGCTCTCGGTGCACGACGGCACACGCTGGCAGAGCGCCGGACCCGCGCACGACGCGGCGCTTCGGGCGATCGCCCAGGCGTTCGCGGATCTCGATCTCACGCGCGGCCGGCGCCAGGACCACGGCGCCTGGGAGATGCTCGATCGGGTCGAGGCCGCCTACACGGGTTTCTGCGTCGGGCTTCGACCCGACGGCACCGAATCGGATCGCGACTACCTCGACGAGGAGATACGCCGCCTCGGCCAGGGGAGCCTCAACGACTCGTCGGTCCGCAGGAAGTTCAGGGCGAACCTGCGCCGCCGCCTGCTGCGCGCCGCGCTCGACGACGTCGCCCGCCGCCACCTCTCGGCCCGCGCGACCAAGCGCCAGATCCGAACGCGCGGCGACGAGATCCAGCGGCATCTGCAGCGCGCTGGTCTGCTGAAGCTGGTGGGCGGCTCGGTTCCCTTCCTCGGCGCCTGAGAACTATCTCGCGCGCTGGCTGCCGCCGGTCACGCCCAGGGTTCGCTGTCCCTCGCCGATCGCTCCGCGTCCCAGATCTGAAAGCAGTCGGCGTGAAGCCGGATCGTTCTCCAGTCGTCCGCGCAGATTCTCACGGTCATCCGCTGATCCGGCTCGATGGCGGTGCCGCAGGCGTCGCACTCCTGTCCGATGCCTGAACCGTATCCGAGCTCGACCACACGGTTGCGCGGCAAGCGGCCATCGCGGATGCGCTGCCGGATGAGCATGCGAATCACGTCGTCGCTCATCCTTTGGCCGGCGTGAGCGTCGTCACGAGACTTGCTCGCGCGAGGACTCGACCGCGGTCCGCGCGCGTCACTTCGTCCCCCCGGGCTGTCAGGCGGCATCGGCGGCGGTCTTTTCTTCTGACGGGTGGTTACTCACCCGGTCAGATACTTGCACGCACAAGGAGGCCGTTCCATCAGGGAGACCCCCGATATTTGCTGCGGGGCTTACCTGAGGACAGTTCCTGAATAGGCGGTGGACTGGCGGAGCACCACGAAGTTCCCGGACAGGCGATGCGACCGCTATCGAGCCGTCTCAGAGATCTCTGCGCCTGGCGAGCACGATGACTCCAAATGCCGTCAAGCAGATGCCGGCAAGGAGAGCGGGCCATGGGTCGAGCGCGGGCGCGTTGGCCGCGATGACGAACGAAGCGACCGCCAGCAAGATGCCGGCGACGACGCAGACCCAGGCAAAGGCGCGCACCAAAGACGGCTGAGGGCGATCCATCGACACCGACCTATAGGCTATAGCCGCTTAGATAGGGATAAAGCATATAATGTCTCGGCCACATGGACGTCGACATCCTGCGGCAAGTCATCAGGCGACGGCTCGAAGAGGGCCGTCTGCCACATGGCCAGATGATGGAGCTAGGATACGGACAAGGCGTTGGCCAGCTCTGCGACGGGTGCGGCGAGTCCATCACGTGGCATCAGAGAATGACCGTGCGCATCTGCCGCGATGACTGGCGGACGGTGCGGCTTCACGGCGATTGCTTCGAGATCTGGGACGCGGAGAGGCAGGCGAGGGACGAGCCGGCGCGATAGCTGCGTCGTGGCCCGCGCCGCGTCCACACCTGCGCGGAGTGCTAGAATCAGCCGTCGGCGTCGCGTAAGTCCTTACGCCCCCGTAGCTCAGGTGGATAGAGCAGCAGTTTCCTAAACTGCGTGCCGGGTGTTCGAGTCACCCCGGGGGCACCAATTCTACGCAGAGTTAGCGGTTACCCTTCCACGTTGCGGCGGTTGTGCGGCGGTATTGCGGCGGTCGCGCGCTGAAACTCCGAAACCGCACGAGAATAGTGCTCACACGTTCTTTTACTCGTGCGCCTCAATCCGCGCGGCGAAATCCGTCGCATAGTGCCGATTCACGCCGGGTTTGAAGTGCCCGTAGAAGCGAACCGCACCTGCACCCGGCATCGGTCTTCGGCGACACCTGGTTCGGCGAAAAGGCCGAGGCGTTTGCGCGCTTCTTCGGAACGCCGACCTGCGGGATGAAGTGGCGCCAAAGTACCCACGCGCTCTGGGCGTAGGCGGTCGCAGCCGAGGTGACCAGGAGAGGGCGAGGAGCAATGGGGCCCTGCTCAGGAGTCCCATGATCCACCTACCTCTTGCTTGTCCTTCGGGGCGGGGTGCTTCGGGGGGCCACTTGCGGCGGATCTTCACCGGGTGTGGTCGAGTGAGCCTTGCGCATCTGATACTGCGGAACCGTTTTGCTGACGGCGGAGCACGAACGGGTGTCCGTCGGCTTGCGCGGATGGGCCCCGTAAGTTGCGATGGCCAGCCCAAGATCGCCATCCGCAAACAAGGACTGTTTCCCGTAAAGCGGTCGAGTGATCGGGGCTTCCTGTCCACAGTCGTAGCATCTGGCACGCCACGCCATGGCGGGATGATAGCGCCAATGCAGTTCAGGCTCGCTTCACGCTGGCCTTCTCGTGCGCGCCCCACGTCCGTAGATGGTGGCAGCAGGGCTCGGCGACTCGCTGACGCGAACGCGCGCGTTCTTGCCACCTGCCGTCGTATATGGCTGTCCGACTACTTCCCATTCGCCGGTTGCATCGGTCAGGCGGTCGCCGGGCTTGAGTCGCATGAGGCGGCGGGACCCTGAGTGGGGCGTGTTTTCGCGGGCCGCCACTTCTTGCGAGGCCACTATGAACCAAGAATCGCTCCGTTTTCTCATCCGGCACAAGATCCAAGTTGGACGCCTGCCGCACGACAGCACCGGACGGGTCTGGACAAGTACACGCGACGGGCAAGAAACGTGCGACGCCTACGACACGATCTTTTCGATGGAGCAGTTGCTGATGGAGCGGACGACCCTGATGCTAGGCGGGCAGCCCATTCACTTCCGCGCCCGATGTTTTCAAGTCTGGGATGAAGAAATCAGCGCCGAATAACAATTGCGGCTAACTGGTCTCAACGCCTCCGACGCCGCCTGCTGCGGTGCGTGTCGCCCTTCATCCAGAGCCCGAGGACCACAGCGGCTGTGATGGCCACCACGAGGCCAACCAGCACGACTCCTGAGTCCAACAGCGGGGTCATGGTCATGGGGCCATTCTATCCGGTGCTTGACGGAACGCGTTCCACGCCGCACTCAGCACCGCCCGCCACGGGGTGCGCTCCCACCCCGGTCGTGCTCGTGGGTGAGTATTCCATCCCGGTCGGGTAGTCGCGCACGGCGCTACTGGATGACCTGATCCGCCCGCAGCAGCAGCGACTGCGGGATCGTGAGCCGCGACGGGACGCCACCGTTGTCGTGTAGTACTGCGTCTGCTCAGGCCGACTTACACCGACCCATCAGCCGCTGCGACCGCGGCCGTCGGGTCCTTCACGGCCACAAGGAAGATGATGGCCACGAGCGCCATGAAGGCCGCGATCAGCCCGAACGCGGGCGCGTACGAGAGCGAGGCGATCAGCACGCCCGCGAGGATCGGTCCGGCCGCCTCTCCGCAGTCCCAGATCGTGCCGAACACCCCCATCGCAGACCCCATGCGGCCAACTTTGACGAGATCAGCCACGAGGGCTGTGGTCGAAGGGGTGACGATGGCAACTCCCAGTCCGAAGAGCGCTGAGACCGGGAAGAGAAGCCAGATCGAAGTGACTGCGGGGACAGCGGGGAGCATGAGCGCGCACAGGAAGAGGCCCGCCAGGATCATGGGTTTTCGCCCGACACGATCGGAGAGCCAGCCCCCGAGCGGCTTGGCGACCATGGTGGTGGCGAGCTGGGCTCCCAGGACCAGGCTGATCTGGGCGTCGTTGAGCCCGATCCCCTGAGCATATGGCGGAAAGAAGCCGAGGAAAGCCCCGTACCCCACATACATGGCCGCTTCGAGCACCGATGCGATCACCACGGCGCGGCTCGATGCGACCTCACGGATCCCCATCCAGAACCGCTGGGAGCTGGCGCCGAGCGTGGAGCTCGCTGGGCGAGGGGTCCGATCCTCAGGTAAGCGGAGGATGATCGCTAGTGGGAGCAGCCCGAGCACTCCGACGGTCAGGTAAGTGATTGGGTAGCTGGCGGTGAAGAATAGCAGGAGCCCTCCAAGCAGAGGCCCTAAGGTACCGCCGAGGTCATTTGCGGACGCGAACCACCCGAGCTTCTGCCCGCGTCCCCGCGCGAAGAGGTTGGCCACGAAGGCCGACGCCACCGGCGAGAAGATGGCGGTAGCGAAGCCGTGGAGGAAACGCAACGCGAGCAACGCGCCCGGAGAACGGACGAAGGGGTAAAGGAACGGGGGAGCGGCGAAGAAGAGACAGCCCAGAAGCATCATGCGCTTGCGTCCGAGTACGTCGGAGAGCGCTCCGGCAGGGAGCTTGATCACCACCCCGGTGATCGTCGAGGCAGCGAAGATCAGACCGAGCAACTCGGGAGAGGCGCCGAGGTCCTGGGCAAAGCGCGGGAGTACTGGGCTCCGGGCCATCTGATACCCGAAGCGAGCCAGGAAGCCAGCCAGCACCAGAGTGATGAAAGGCGTCATATCGGCCCAACCTTGCTCCCGTCTTTTTGCCCGTACTCCCAATTTTGCTCCGCGCAGGCGATTCTATGCTGCCGAGAGGGATGTTCCTCAGTTCCCTCGGTGGAGATATTATTGCAGCTCCGCGGCGCCGGCCGGCGAGACCATTGTGTGACTACTGCCGCGACGATGTCGGAAGGGAGAAGCCGAACGTCAGACCGATCGTGAACTGCCAGTCCGGCGCCGCCCGACTGATGCCGCGCCGGACCCCAGCGTCGAGAAACACGTTGTTCGACATCGGTTGCCAGATGACGCCGAGAAGTGCGGAGTTGTTCGGTCGCTGGCCCTGCGTACTCTCGCCGTTCACCTCGCCAACTAGCCGGAGCTTCGGATGCACCGGCAGCTCGCCGATGACCCCCCAGATCGCAAAGGCGTGTCGGTCGTCTCGATCGAGGCCGCCGCCACCGTTGACGTGCACCGTGACCGGCGCCACCTTTCCGCTCACGATACCGATCGCCTCGACTCCGACGCCATGCTCGTGAGGAAGAGTCGACGGCAGCAGCGGCCCGGCTTCAATCGCAAAGCTCACGCCTGCCTTTTCTTGGAGCACCCCTTCCTTCAATACGCCCTTCAAGAACAGTCCCGGGTCGGTGATCTCGAGCTCAGGGCTGGCCTCGACGCGAAACTCTCCGACCGCCTCCCAGTTCTTCGCAAAGCCATAGTTGAGCACCACGCTCGGCGTGGTGATCGTGTTTTCCTGGCGCGTCCGCTCAAGATTGAAATAGCCGAGCTCGAGCTCGACTTCCCTCGGATCGGCGACGGCCGCGTCGGTAGAGACGAACGGGCGGTATGCCAGCGCTGATGCCGGGATGAGCAGAACGGCGAGCAGTGTTACGAGGATCCTAATTGGTCACGGCCTCGAAGACAAACATCTTCGATGCGGGCCGGCCCTTGTCTTGTTCCGCCGGCGCGTACAGGCGGTGGGTCCGCGGGTCGACCGCGAGGCTGTGAATCTTCGGCTCCACCGGGAAGTCCTGCAGCTTTCGGAAATGGGTCGGATCGTCCATCTGAAATACGGAGATTGCACCACTCGAGCAGGCGACATAGATGCGGCGGAGCCCGGGATCGAACATCACGACGTCTGCGCCCTTGGCCATCGGCAGGTGGGCGATCGCCCGACGCGCGTCGAGGTCGAACACCGTGAGTGTGTCGTGGCCCTCGCAGGAAAGGAACGCGCGATGATGGTGCGGCGTAGGCGATGCCGTCCGGCTTGGCTTCCGTCGGAAGCCTTTTGACGACTGCCATGCGAGCGACATCGATGACGCCGATCTTGTTCTCGCCCCAGTTCGCGGTGTAGATCTTCTTGTCCTCGGCGATATACGCGACGCCTTCGATGCCGGGCACATCGGGGACCGTCTTGACCACCGCGTTCGTCCGAAGGTCGACCACATGCAAGAGTCCCGCGCCGAGATGGGCGGACAGCAGGTGGTTGTCATCCTCGTCGATGGTCAGATAATCGAAGCGCTTGCCGGGCGGTCCTGGAAGCTCGAACTCAACAACCTGCCGCAACGAAGGATGGTCTGCTGCCGGCTGGGCGCCGCCACGACCTGACTGCGTCCACACACCAACCCCGATCGCCGACACGAGCGTCACGACTAGGGCATACGGCGGCATCTGCCGAGACCGGACCCACTTCATGCGTCTCTCCTCTACTTGCGGCTGTTGGTCTGGTCGAGGGCGGCCTTGAGGGCCTGCGCCAGCTTGACCGGGTCGTCGTTGCCCCAGAAGTGCATGTAGAAGAGCCGCGGCGTGTCCATGAGCCCGTGGTTGTGCAGCGCTGTCACGTCGACGCCGTGTTGCCGGAGGGCCCGGGCCACAGCGTTCACCTCCTTGTCGAGGAGCACGAAGTCCCCGGTGATGGCTGCCTTGCCATCTGTGGTCGGCTGAAAGTTCATCACCGTTACCACGCCCATGGCGGGCAGCAATGGCTGCCCCATCTCGGTGATCGATTCGGCGCGGGGCACCGTCACCTGGAAGACGCCGGCTCCGACGTCCCGGCCCTGGCGGCCGAGGGCTTGCTCGATTTGCTTTGTGTCGAGTCCAGGGCCTTGGGAGGCTGCCGCCGGAGGTGCTCCGCCGGTACCCAACGGAGTTGCGCTGGCGGACAGCGCTTGCCGCAGCGCTTTCGCCATCTGCACGGCGTCCCCGTGCCCCGCGTAGTGCATGTACATCACGTGTGGCGACATCTCGTTGAGATGGTTATGCACGGCGGTGACCTCAAGACCACCGTTCAGGAGGCCGGACATGACGGCCGGCACCTCCTGATCGAGGAGGACGAGGTCGCCCATGACCATGGCGCGATCCCCTACCTGCTTGAACGCCGCGTACGATCCGAGCGCGAACCCGGCCTTGACAGGAACACCCTTCACGGTGACCGCGAGATCAGTTCGGGGCATGCCGATGCGGAAGACGTCGCCCGCCTGTAGCTGGCCCGACTTGCCCAGTGCCTGCTCCACCATCTTCCAGTCGGGATCGGCGGCGCGCGCCGTGACCGGCGCGGCGATGATCGCGACCAGCTCGAGAAAGACGATCGTGTGCTTCAACGCGTGGGATTTCATGGCGCCGTTCCTCCCTTTCATCGCGCGTGCGCCTGATGGAGCCGGGCCGCGTTTGTCCAGTTGATGTTCTCCATGAACGCGTCGACGTACTTCGCGGCCGCGGCGCCGTAGTCCAGGTGGTACGAGTGTTCGTACATGTCAAGCGCCAGGATCGGCGTCGCGCCCGCCACGCTGTGCGTGTGGTCGGCCGCCCACTGGTTCACCAGTTTGCGGTCGCGGTGCGAGTAGGTGAGGAGCACCCATCCCGAACCGCCACCCATCGCCTTGCCCATGGCGACGAACTCCGCCCGCCATCGGTCAACGCTCCCGAAGTCGCGCGCGAGGGCCTCGCGCAGCGCGCGATCGGCCTCCCCCTCGGTACCGAGACCGTCGAAGTACAATTCGTGGAGGATCATCGAATTCATCGCGATGAGCTCCTCGTGCTTGAGGCCGTTGATCACGAACACGGGTGCCTTCGCGAAGTCGAGTTCGGCGAGTTGCGTCAGGATGGCGTTGAGGCGCTTGACAGCGCCGCTGTAGTTGTTCTCCCAGTGGCTGACGATCAATTTCTCGGACAACCCGTTGAGTTTTTTCGGGTCGCAGTTCAATGGCTTGATGGCGTACGTCATGTTCAACCCTCTCTATCCACCGCCGCCCGCGACGCCGCGGATGGTGAGGTCATCCGATGTGTTCTCCTACTTGGACAGCACCACAAGGGTGCCCTGCATGTTCGGCGTGTGTTTGGTACAGGTGATGGGATAGAGACCGGGCTTGGTGGCCGTGAAGGTGACGCGGGTGATTTCTCCGCGCTTGACGGTGAACGAGTTGACAAGGCCCGGGATCGTCGATGGATGCACATCGCCGTTGATCCCGACGATCTCCAGCGTCACCGTCTCTCCCTCGCGCACCACGATAGTCCCCGGGGACCACTGGTAGGTCACGACCTCCCACCGCCCATTCGCGTCCGGCGGTGTTTTTCGGTAGCCTTCGCCCCCAGGCAGCGGGGTCTGGGGGAAGGGCTCCTTATCCTGCTGGGCCCCTCCTCTCGGCTCGATGGTTGCCATGTAGATCACGCGCCCCTGGGTTTGCGCCCATGGCGCGTCAGCCCAGACGGACGCCAGTGCCAAGGCGAGCAGGATGGCCGGCGCCCAACGTCGTACGTTCCTCGCGATCCTCATATCAGTCATGACAGTCCCCCTACCTTCAATCGAGCTTCTCGGAAACCGTCTTCCACTCCGTGCCCTTGATTAGCGTGACGTCGGCGACTGGATGGCCGTCCTTCAGGCTCGGCATGACGCTGACCGCGCGGTAGCCCTTGTTCTCCTTCACCGCCTCCGACGCTGCGGTGTCGAGGGAGCGCTTGGCCTTCGCCATGGCCTCGCTCTGCGCCTTGGCCGCCGTCAGGTCGGCGTCATGCGTGATTGGCGCCGCCTTGGCAACCTTTCCGCTCTTGTGATCGACAATCACCTCGGAAAAGTTGTCGCCCTTCATCGTGTAGACGGAGAGCTGGAGCTTGCCCTCTTCCATCTCGTACTTTGCCGAGATGGGCTTGCCTTCCTTGGCGCTGGCCGTCAGCCCGCGCTGCAGCGGGATCTTGGCGTCCTTCAGCGCCTTCGCAAGCTCGGCGTGCTCCTTATCGCCATAGTTCTGGGCCCATCCTATTGGCACAGCGAAGAACCACGCCACGAGGAACGCGAGCGCGATCGTCGTCTTTCTCATTGCTTCTCCTCCAGGGTTACGACGTGATGGACGTGCTACGTCTTCTGCTTCAACACCGTGTAGAGCCCCTCGAAGATCGCCATTCCGCGCTCGAGCAGCTCGTGATCGTCCGGCGTGGCCTCAACGAGGCCGTTGATCGCGAGGTCCACGCCCGTGGCCTCGTTGCGGGTGAATTTGCCGTCGTGCAGGTCGGCCTCGTGCACGATCTCGGCCATCGCCGTGATCCGTCGATCCTTGACGCCGAACCGCTTGACCAGGGTCTCGAACGTGCAGTCCTCGCCGTGATGCCCGAAGTCCGCGCCGAGAACATCAAACGGGATCCCCTTGCGGGCGGCGTCGGCCGCGTCGGCAAAGGCAAACTTTGCCTCCGCATCGCAGAAGCGCTTGATGAGCCAGGCGGAGGCGATGCGGTCGATATGGGGTCGCGGCCGCGTGACCCACGTGCTGCCGCGGGGCGGCAGCGACGTTCGGTGACGCCCGCTCGTAGCGCGCGGGCGCGTCTCCGCGGCGCGCAGACGCTTGGCCGTCGTCTCCCAAAGGCTGCGAGCGCGCTCCCCGGCCGGCGCCTTCAGGTAATCGACGGACTGGACACGGTCCAGCTCACGCTTCAGGCTATCGAGCTTGCCGCGGAGCTGGGGAATCGATCGGCGATGGTTCGCTTGGTAGCGATCGAGGTGCCGGAGGATGTCCCGACAGCCCTGCACCGCCGCCTGATACTCAACGCTCCGGGCTTTGTGGAAGAGGCCGGCGATCTCTTCGTCGGACATCGTTTCGATCCGATCGACGCGCAGCAACGTGGCCTCGCCATGGAACGATTGAATTTCTTGCACGAGCCACTGGAACAACTCCGTGGTCTCCGGAGTTTCGGGCAGAATCCAGCCGGCGCTCCGCAGCCGGACAGCGCCCATCCGCTGGAGCTTGCGCCAGACGCCAACGCGGTGCCGGGTCGGCGTGCGCGGCAGGCTCGCGAGCAGCGTCAGCCAGCGCATCGAGGCCACCGTAACGCTTGCTACACTGATCGTCAAGGATTACACTCCCCGACGTCCGGGGGAGGGCCAGCGATGGAAGCAGAGAAGACGACGGAACGCGTGCCGATCCGCGAGCTCGTCCGGTATTACTTACGCCTCGGGGTCCTTGGCTTCGGCGGTCCGGTCGCGCTCGTGGGCCAGATGGAGCGCGAGCTGGTCGGCGACAAGAAGTGGCTCAGCAAGGAGGAAATGCGCGAGGGCATCGCCGTCTGCCAGTCGCTGCCGGGCCCCCTCGCGATCCAGGTCGGCATCTGGATCTCGTATATTCGGGGCGGCTTCTGGGGCGCGTGGGCCGGGGGATGGGCGTTCATCTTGCCGAACTTCGTCATCGTCGCGGCCATGGGCGCGCTCTACGTGCACTTCGGCGGGCTGCCATGGGTCACCGCGATCTTCTACGGCGTGAGTCCGGCCGTGATCGCATTGATCCTGCACTCCTGCTACCGGCTCACCAAGCTCGGGATGAAGGACTGGGTGGATTGGGTGCTCGCGGCTGCGGCGTTCGCCATCACCGTCGCGGTGCAAGCCGAAGTGGCCTTGGTCTTCATCGGCTGCGGCATCGTGGGCGTCATCTACTACGGCTTCATCGTTCGCGCGCGCGCGGGCGTGGCCACCACGCGATCGGTCCTGCTCGGCGTGCCGTTCGTGGCGGCCGTCGCCGCCCCGGCCACGGTGGGTGAGATCCTCGGCAAGCTGCTCGCCTTCTTCCTGAAGGCCGGCTCGCTCACGTTCGGGAGCGGCCTCGTCATCGTGCCGTTCCTCGAGAAGGGCCTCGTGCAGCAAACGGGCTGGCTCGGCGAGCGGGAATTCCTCGTCGCCGTCGCGATGGGCATGATCAGTCCCGGACCCGTCGTGATCACCGCGACCTTCGTCGGCTACCTCGTCGCCGCCCGTCTCCACGGGTCCCTCCTCGAAGGCTTCTGGGGCTCCCTCGTGTCGACGGTCGGCATTTTCCTGCCATCCTTTCTGCTGGTCCTGATCGTGGCGCCGATCCTCGTGCGATATCGGACGAACACCCTTGTGCAGGGATTCATCAAGGGCGCCTACGCCGCCGCGATCGGCACGATCCTCGGGGCCTGCGTCCTGCTCGGGAAGATCGCGATCGGCGACTGGCTCACCGCGCTCGTCGCACTCGGGAGCCTCGTGGTCTTGTTCCGCTGGAAGGTCAGCAATCCTCTGCTCGTGGCCGCCACGGCGATCATCGGCCTGATCGCGTTCCCACTGCTCAAACCCGAATGGGTATTCGTGAAGTAGCTGTCTTGGCTTGGCTGTCGGGCGCCGCCATCCTTCTCATCACTGCCGTCGGTTCCTCCGTCTTCGCCGACGAGGGGGGTCTCGCGCCGCTCATCAAGAAGGGCTACGTGCGAGTCTGTGCCGATCCGGACAACCTTCCCTTTTCTAGCGAGGCGGGCTCGACGCCGGGCTTCGAGGTGGAGCTAGCACGCCTCATCGCGCGCGAGCTCGGCGTGGACGCGCGCTTTCAATGGATCCTTACGTGGGTGCGTCCGTTCTGGGAGCTCAAGCGCGGCGAGTGTGACATCTTCATGGGGCTGCCTCCGATCGCCCGCTTGAAGCAATCGAACCCCTGGATCGCCGTCAGCCGCCCCTATTACACAATGAGCTATGCCATTCTCGCCCGCGCGGATGCGGGAATCAGGGGAACGGCCGACCTGGCCGGCAAGCGCGTGGCGGTCGACGCGGGCCGTCCCGCCGAATACTGGCTCCTGGAGCACGGCTTGGAACGCGGAATCTACAAACGCCAGGAGAACGTCTTTCGCGGTGTCGAAATCGGAGAGGCGCCCGCCGGCCTCCTTCCGTTTCCCATCGCGATGTGGATGTCGCGCGACAAGCCCGGGCTCGTGGTCATTCCCCTGGCGGAGCCGAGTCTCGAGATTCCGTTAGGGGCCGCGACCCGGCGTGACGATGGCGCGCTGACCGAGGCGGTGGACCGGGCGATCGACCGGCTGCTCGCGACCGGTGCGGTCGGCGAAATCCTACGTCGGTACCACGCGGTCCGGTGACGACCGCCGAAGGTCAGCAACCCAGTGACATCCTGGCGTGTGCCGAATGTCCTCGGAAAGCAGGAGGACGACAAGACATAAGCCGCTGAACCATCACGCCGTTGCGTACCAGCCTCGCAGGACAATGTGGAGCCGAGGCACGTCAGGTTCGCGATGGAGGTTGGACATATGTGCTCGGTCAGCCAGTCACCTTCTTTCACCACGCTACCCGCAAAAAGGGGCTGGAAGAACCACGCGCCGATGGAGCCGATGAACGCGACGGCAAAGTACACGCCGGATCGCTGCGAGGTCTGGGGCCCGACGCAGAACGGGGAGGCCGCGTTCGCGGCCACGTTGGCGGCTTCCGGTCTCCCGGCCGACAAGTGCGAGGTCTACAAGTTGCCGATTGGCGGCGGGTTC
>Ga0209058_1000065_pt1 | contig 75236 bp, 61 predicted proteins | sample GraSoiAngelo_147_FD_185904 | JGI IMG/M metagenome (GOLD analysis project Ga0209058, IMG submission 185904) | Grasslands soil microbial communities from the Angelo Coastal Reserve, California, USA - 14_1009_05_40cm (SPAdes) (version 2) | ecosystem: Environmental > Terrestrial > Soil > Grasslands ... | reverse complement strand
CGAACTTTACCCTTCCCAATCACCTCAATCGAGCTGATGGTTGGCGAATGGAGCGGGAAGATGCGCTCGATGCCGACGCCAAAACTGACCCGGCGCACCGTAAATGTGGCGCCCGACGCGCGGCCCTTCTTGGAGATCACCACACCTTCGAATGCCTGGAGGCGTTCCTTGACCTTTTCGCCTTCACCTTCCTGCAGACGGACGTTGACGCGCACGGTGTCACCCGCGCGAAACTCGGGGAGGTCTTTGCGCAGTTGCGCTTCATGTAACTTACGAATTACCGGATTCATGTTCCTGTTTCCTTTTAGACCCACTCAGGCGGGGCCAGCTCTTCAAAGACAATCTATAATTATAGACAAATTGTAATAGTTTTCCTAGCAAATTTGGGCGTGCTGAGTTGCAAGTGAGCCGCTAGGCCGGTGCCGCTAGCGAGGAATTTCGGCGAATCACCGTTTCTGCAAAGCGATCCATTTCTTCAAGTTGCGGGCTGAATTGCAGCAACACCAGCTCAACACCAGCGGCTTCGAATTGGGCCAGGCGCTCGGCCACTTGTTCGGGCGTGCCGACGAGGCCGGACCGCAAGCCGCGGTTCGAAACCGAATAATCTTCCAGGGAAACGCGCTGCTCCAGTTGGGTTCCGGCAAGCCATTGCTGGTAGTTGGCATAGCCCGCCGCGGATTGCTGAACGTCCGTGATGCGCCGCAGCTCGTCCTGCGCTTCTCGCTCCGTTTCGCGGACAATCGCATATCCCGCAACGCCGAATTTCAGCGGCGGCAAATTATATTTGGCGCGGCGCTCGCGTAGATCGGCGATTTTCTCGCCCACACGCTCCGGGGGATCACCGTGCATCAGATACGCGTCGCACTTTTCGGCAATGAGCTCTTTCGCGGCGGGAGATTCACCGCCTGCGTACAGGGTTGGACGCGGCTTCGCCACCGGCTTGGGCTCGAGAACATTGTCTTCCACGCGGTAGTACTTGCCCGAATATGAAAAATGATCCTTCTTCCAGACGCCGTCCAGAACGTCAAGCCACTCGCTGGTGCGCGCGTAGCGGTCGTCGTGCTGTTCGAACGCAACGCCATATTTGCGCGCTTCGTCCGCCCACCAGGAAGAAACAACATTCAAAGTGAGGCGCCCATTGCTGATTTGATCGATGTTGGCGGCCTGCTTCGCCAGCAATGCGGGCAAATGAAACGTCGGCCGCACCGCCACCATCAGCTCGATTCGCTCCGTCACCGCGGCCAGCGCCGCTGCGGTGGACCACGCATCCAGCGAGGGCGCTTCGACGCCCTTGATGTCATTGAGGTTGAGCTCGGCAATCAGTGTCAGGTCAAAACCAATCTTCTCGCTGCGCTGCGCAAGCTTCTTCACGTACACCCAGCTCGTCTCCATGTTTTCGTTTTCTACGTTGCGCAACCAGCCGCCGAAGACGGGGAGCCAGTAGCCGTATCTCATCGTGGGCCCCCTCCCGCCGCAACGCGCTCGCTGCGATTCGCTTCGTGTCGTTGCGCTTCCGCGATAAGGAAGTCCGCAAGCCGCGCATAGGGATTGAAGCCGATCACGCGCACCGGATCGGCCACGAAATTCGAAAGCGCGTTCACGTCGTAATAAAGCTGGCGTCCGGTGCGGTCGTCGATCACGTACTCGATGCCCCCGACTTCTACTCCCGCGAGTTCCACGATCCGTTCCACATCTTCGATCACCTGTCGCGGTGGATCGTAGCCTTCCACCTTCATTCCGCTTTTCGGCGCGTCCACGGGACACGCGATGCGCGTCAACTCTTCGCCTCGCGTGTTCTGGCAGATGTCCGCTGGACACAAGTTGTAGCTCTCGCCGGTAATGTGTATCTGGATGGCATAAAGAAATTTCCCGCCAAGAACCTCGACGCGAGTGATGATTCCGCCGCGCGCCGTGAACGCTTCCTGCACCAGCGCCGTGGAATCGATGCCGAAGTACAGGCGGTTCGCATCCACAGCCGCACGCAAATCTGCTGCTGAATTGAACCGCTCGATGCCCGCGCCGCTGCCGCCAATGTTTGGCTTGATCACCACGGGATACCCAATTGCTTCCGCCCCTTCCAGCGCCTGCGACGGATGATTGATGACCCGCGCTTTCGGATACGGCAATCCCAGTTTCTCCAGATTCGCAAGCTGCAGCGCTTTGGAAATCTCGTGGTTGAAGCACCGGTAGCCGTTGACCACGCGCACGCCCTTGCCTTCGAGGTGCGCCAGATAGTTGAGCGTGTAGAAGATGCCGTGGCCCAAGCCGCGCTGCCACGCCGAAGGACTCATGCGATTGAAGAGCAGGGAATGTTCCTGTTCCGGCGAGTCCACGTCATAGTGGTGATGCCGCGCGTCAATCTTCAGCCAAGGCACGCCACGCTCGTCGAGTTGCTGAAACAGCGGTCGAAACCAGTCCGGATGCTCGTAATAAATCGCAATGGGCTTTTCGAGGCCATAGCCGCTCCCGTTTGTCTCGTTACTCATGAAACCTCGCACCTGGCCCTAACCTTGATTCACTATCATGGGATGAATGAGAACCTCCAGACGTTCCATTTTATTCCCTTGGCAATAGATCGGGACGATTGCGGCGGGTTTTTTCAAGCGCAGCCGCGCGCCGCCACTTAGCCACTTCCGCGTGATTTCCCCCGATGAGAATCTCAGGCACGGCCCAGCCCCGGTACTCCGCGGGCCGCGTGTAATGGGGAAAATCCAAAAGCGCGCGAGTTGTGAGGGTTGACTGGTGGCCCGCTCTCGTCTCGCGATGAAGCGTCTTGGATTCCGCATGCCCAGACTCACTAAATGACTCGTTCTGCGAAGACGCTTCATTTCCCAACGCTCCGGGCAACAAACGCGTCACCGCGTCCACGATCATCATGGCCGGCAGCTCGCCGCCGCTCAGCACGATGTCACCGATCGATATTTCCTCCGTCGCCAAATGCTCGGCCACGCGCTCGTCAACACCTTCATATCTCCCGCAAATAAAAATGATTCGTTCCAACTGCGCGTAGCGCCGCGCCGTTTCCTGGCGGAACAATTTTCCCGCCGCAGACAGCAAAACGATCGCCGTCTTCGGATCCGCGCCGCCCGGCTTCAATGCCTCTCCGGCGCTATGCCCAGCAAGCGACTCCACGGCTTCAAACAGTGGCGCGGGCTTCAACACCATGCCTTCGCCGCCGCCAAACGGCCGGTCATCGACGGAGCGGTGACGATCCTTGGTAAACTCGCGCAAGTCCTGCACGTGGATCTCTACCAGGCCACTTTCACGCGCCCGTCGCACGATGCCGTGGCCTAGCGGCCCCGCAAAAAACTCGGGGAAAATCGTAATCAGATCGAATCGCATGCAAAACAAGTGTAGCCAATCGAGGGAAGAGTAGCTATTCGGAGTTGATTTGGATCCCTCATGCCGTGGTTGCATCACGATTCGTAAGCGCCTACGATGCCCAGGATTGGAACAAGGGAGGCCAATTTTATGCCCATCGCCGATCGCCAAACTCGCATTTCGTTGCTCTGGTTGCCGGCCTTCGTCCCTCTCTGGCTGGCGGGTTGCGGCGCTTATGGGGGCGGAGGCAACGGCGGCGGGGGAGGCGGGTCGGCGCCCTCCGCACCCACAGGTCTTACTGCAACAGCCGCGAATGCCCAGGTGAACCTGACCTGGAACGCAAGCGCCGCCGCGACTGGCTATTACGTCAAGCGCTCCACGAGCAGCGGCACCGAAGTCCAAATTGCAGCGCAGTCCGCTACGGCCTACAACGACAACTCCGTAAACAATGGAACTACATACTATTACGTCGTCTCCGCATACAATTCATACGGCCAGAGCGCCAATTCTGCTGAAGTCAGCGGTACACCCCTAGCACCTCCACCACCCGCCGCGGACGTGACAATCACCATTGATCCCACCAAGACCAAGCCCATTTCTCCGTACATCTACGGCACCAATTTTTATTCGGGCAATACCGCACCGCAGCCAAATTTCACTTTTGATCGCGCCGGCGGCAACCGCTGGACCGCCTACAACTGGGAGAATAACTACTCGAATGCAGGCGGCGACTATATCTATAACAATGATCTCTATCTGTGTAACGCCGGATGCAATGCCGCAATTCCGGCCGAGGCTGTGCGGACATTCATTGCCGCGGACCAGAGCGCGGGTTTGGCAAGTCTAGTGACTTTCCAGCTGCAGGGCTTGGTTTCCGCAGATGGAAACGGTCCTGTCAGTACCGCCAATCCCCCTGACATGACGCGCTTCAAAACGGTAGTCGACAAAAAGAGCACCGTCTCCAGCGTTCCGTTCACGACAACGCCTCCTACCACCGATGCCAATGTGTTTATGGATGAGTTCGCCTGGGCCTTGGACCAGAAGCTGCCGGGCATCTTCGGTGCGAATCCAACTCACCCCACTTTCTTGAGCCTGGACAATGAGCCAGATCTTTGGAATGCGACTCATCTGGAGGTTCAGGGCTCAACGAATATCTCCTCGACCAATTTCATCACCAAGAGCGTCACGCTTTCAGAAGCATTGAAAGACCAATTCCCCAATCTCGTTATCTTCGGGCCCGTCAATTATGGTTTTAACGGAATCTACAGTTGGCAGGGCGATCCGAGTCTGAGCCCCACGCCCAACGGGGCGAACTGGTTCGCGGACAAATACCTCGCAGGGATTAAGACCGCTTCCGCCGCTTACGGTAAACCCGTTGTGGACGTCTACGATTTCCACTGGTATTCGGAAGCCACAGACGGCACCACGAGAGTCACCAATATGACTGGCTCTTCTCTGACCGATGCCCAGGTGCAGGCCATCGTGCAAAGTCCGCGCAGCCTGTGGGATACCACGTTCAAAGAAAATTCCTGGATTACGAACTCTGTGTTAGGTGGGCCGATCTACATCCTCGGACGGCTACAAGCCAAAATCGACGCGGAAAACCCGGGCATGAAAATTGCGATTACCGAATATGAAAACGGAGGCTTTAACCACATCGCTGGGACCATCGCACAAGCCGATAACCTTGGCATCTTCGGCAGCCTCGGCATTTTCGCGGCGAATTTTTGGCCTCCGGGTGGCACTTATTCCTATACTCTCGCGGCCTTCCGCGCGTTCCGCGGATTCGACGGGGCCAACGCGAACTTCGGTGATATATCGCTGCAGTCCACCTCGAGCGACGTGGCCAGCGTGGTCGTTTACGCCAGTACGGACACCACTGCTCCCGGCCGAGTCGTCTTCGTCGCCATTAATCGCTCCAACGCCGCCAAATTTACCGCCATCAATGGTCAGGCGCTCTCCGGAACGGCTCATCTGTACCAGATGACCGCCGCCTCTGCTTCGACGCAAAGTGTTGTCCAGCCCGTGTCCATGGGACCGATGGCCGTAAGCGGCTCGTCGCTTACCATCACGCTTCCGGCATATAGCGTCACTACGATCGACGTCCACTAACGCCACTCGCGGAGCCTATTCGCGGTTCAGATCGCGAAGGCCATCAGGGAAAATCACATCAATTCGCCGCGCGTCCGTGTCGATTTTCGTACAAATATCCACCGCCAGCGGAATCAGAATTTCGCCGCCGGATGTTTCCACTTCGAGGAGCGGCGTCCCAAAAATTTCTTCCCCGGGGAATTGCACATCGCGGACGGTCCCCAGGAGAGCCGGCGCTTCGGCAAGCGAGCACGGTGAAGAAGACAGGACGGGAGGCGTGGCAGGGGTTTCAAACACGGAACAGCCGATGAGGTCGGACACGAAATATTGTCCCGCGGGCAACGTCACCCGCTGTTCGAACGGAAGCAGTACTTCCATACCGCGGAATTTTTCCGCTTCCGAGATCGACTCGACGCCTTCAAAATGAAAAACCGCCTGCCCGCGGTGATTTTGGCTTAGCCAGCAGGATTTCAGCGCCAGGCGGCGCGGCTCATCTTTGCCGTCGGCGTGTCCGGCAAAAACTTCCCGCAATCGTGTTAGGCGTTCTGGAAAATCAGTGAGGATTTCAGCAGCGACTTCGCCCTTGTTGCCGCGCGCCCGGAGGATGCGCGCAATTATCAACCAGCGTGGAGTTTCACGTCTCAAAGAGAAGTCAGAACGTACGGCAACCCGGAAATCATGACCGCCCGGCGGTCAATCTTCAAGGATTTCCAAAGTAAACCGCTTACGCAGTTTCATTCCGGATGCGCCAAGCAACGTTCGAATCGCTTTCGCCGTCCGGCCTTGCCGCCCGATGACCTTGCCTAAGTCCTCGGGATGCACCCTAAGTTCCAGCACGGTGACTTGCGAGCCCTCAACGCATTTCACCTGCACGTCCTCGGGATGATCCACGAGAGCACGGGCTATAGCTTCAACTAGTTCGTTCATAGGCTACCTGGGATTGCGCCCCCCGGAGAAACCGGGGCGGCGCAAATTTTTCAGGAAGGCGCAGGGACTAACCGATTTTCTGCAAACGTAGAAAGCTGCGCACGGTATCGCTGGGCTGGGCTCCCAGGCCGATCCAATACTTTATGCGCTCTGCGTCGAGCTTGATCTCCGCCGGCTTCTTCAGCGGATCGTACGTGCCCACCGCTTCCTTCACGCGGCCGTCCCGCGGCCGGGTCCTCTCAATCACTACCACGCGGTAATAGGGCTTCTTTTTCTTGCCAATCCTGGACAATCGAATCATCAACACTAAGTCATTCCTCCTAAACTTACCTAGTGTAGCCTGTCAGGGCTCTTGGCGGCAATCGAAGTTTGTGAGTCGCTGCGGGTCAGTGTTTGGGCGCCCCTGGACGAGGTTCCCCTCGCGGCAGGGCACAGTTGAGGGTGGAAAATGACGCTACTGCTGGGTATTTGAATCTCAGATTCGCGCCCCCGAAACTAGAACGGAAAACGCACCGAGAGAATCCCATTGTGATTGTTCCGGTGGAAGCGAGTCGTAGCGATCTGGATTCCCCCGCCCACGGTGACTGCCAATCGCTTCCACAGATGGATTCTTCCGATGACCAGGCCCGGGGTCATGAAGACTTGAGTCTGCCCGCTGCTCGGGCCGTCCTGGAAATGCGTGTAGTTCACTTCGACTTCCGGCCAGAACTTTCGATACAGGTGGTACTGAAAAGCGTTGTTCCAGGGATACGTTCGGCCGATCGCCGCCTCATTGCCCGTCGGCAAGGTCACGCCAAAAGTACCTTGGATATCGAACGCTCCGAAGCCCTTCCCGTACGCGATCGTCGGCGTGATGATGGCGTCAGTCGCTCCGTTCTTGTACTGCCCCGTCGGGAATGTCGTTTGGAAAAACGCCGTCAAAATGTACTTTGCCTTTTCCTCATTCGAAGAAAGAATCCGGTATTTCACGAGGAAACCCCAATCGCCGAATCCATCCCGCACTAGGCTGTCGTTATGGACGATATAGGCGGGCGGGGCAACCAGAATCACTTCGACGCGCTCGGCTGGTATCAGCTCCAGTCCTTTTGCACCGCCGTAGTTTTCCGTTGTGATGCCGCTGTTGTTCGTCTGCCAGAGAGTGTCGAGGCGAAACTCCTCTTCGAGACGGGGCGTAGTCGTGGCCAGCGGAGTGGCCCAGTGAGGCTGCTCCGCTTGTGTCTTGTCCACGCGCTTGAACCAGCTGGCGAAGTACCCCGGGTCGCTTCCCCCGCCGGCATTCGTACCAGTTTGCGAATAGGAAGGAACGGCCGCGAAAAGAAAAACAGCAAGAATGACGAAAACATTTCGGTAGGGCCGCACGTTGTCTCCAGGTTCTACAGGATCCAATTTTCCAGACCGCGGCGAGCCCACGGCCCGCATCAGAAGGCTATGCATTTTAATACAGATATAAACGCCAAATCTAATCGTATTAATACGGCTTATTCCGTATTTCCGCTCCATGAAAATCGTGTGGTCTTGAATCAAGGGCAGGCTGGATCGCTCGAGGAAACTCGTTACTCGTACCTGAGGCAAGCGATGGGATCCAGATTAGCCGCCAGGTTTGCCGGATAATAGCCAAAGAACAGGCCCACACCGACGGAGATTGCAAATCCAATCGTCACCCACAAGTAAGACAGAGTTGCGGGAATCGATGGCACAAGAGTCCGCACGGTTGCGGAGACTCCCGCGCCGATCAGGATGCCGATTGTGCCCCCAACCAGTGTAAGCACCACGGCCTCCAGCAAAAATTGCAACCGGACATCGGCCCGGCGGGCGCCAATGGCCTTGCGCACGCCAATTTCCTGAGTGCGTTCGGTCACCGAGATCAGCATGATATTCATGACGCCGATTCCACCCACCAGCAATCCGATCGAACTGATTACGGTAGTGAGAATCACCAGCGCGCCGGTAAGCTGGTTCCATAAATTGCTGATAAAGTCCGGGGAGCTCAACTCGAAATCGTTTTCCTTGCCGGCCGGGATACGGCGCAGCCGCCGCATCGCCTGAATGACTTCGCCTTGCGCCGTTTCGACGTTTACGTTTTCTGGCACTGTAAACGCCATAATCAGCTCTTTCGCCTCCGGGTACTCCTTCTTGAAGCAGCTCAGCGGGATCACGGCAAAAATATCCACGCCCGGACCAACAAACAACCCTTGGTCGTGTTCGAAAACTCCGACAACCTCGTAGACGCTTCCATTAATACGAACGGTTTTCCCCAGCGCGTCGGTGTTCGGAAACAGGGACTCGCTGATCGCCGCGCCAAGGACAACGACTGGCCGCGTGTGCTCCTGGTCGAAGGCGCTGATGAAGCGGCCGCGCGCAATGCTGAATAAAGGTATCGCGTCAATGTACTGCGGTTCAGCTCCGCGCACGATAACCTTTTCCACGCTGTAGTGCCCGCTGGTGATCAAATTCGAATCGCCGAAAAAAAAACCGCGTGTGCCGATGGTGGTCAAGGCCTGCACGTCAGGCGCAGCATCGCGGATGAAGCCCGCATAGTTGTACTCAAAATATTTGCGCACGCGAATCCTCTCCGGCCAGCGGGAAGGGTCCGTGCCCGGCGGAAATCGCGAGATAAAGTAGGTACGGGAGCCCAACGCTTGCACGCGGTCCTGCACGAACTTGTTGAGTCCCTGGATGATCGCCGCCATGGAAATCACCGACGAAACGCCGATGACGATGCCCAACACGGTCAGCGCGGAACGCACTTTGGACGAACGCAGCGTCTCCATGGCTGCAAAGAAATTTTCCCGCGCTTGCGCAAGCGTCATGATCGTCATCAGTCGGACCTCAAGGCAACCACCGGGTCGAGCTGTGACGCTCGCACCGCTGGATAAATTCCAAAAAATAGCCCCACTGTGGAACTCAGGATCACGCCCAGAATCGCCACCCACGTTTGAACGGAAGCCGGGAAAGGCGTGTACGTCCGCAACGCCAGAGCCACCAAGAATCCCATCGAAATGCCCGCGACTCCCCCGGCGATGCATTGCATGACACTTTCCACCATGAACTGTCGCAGTATGTCTCGCTTCGTCGCTCCCACCGCGCGCCGCACGCCGATTTCCCTTCGCCGCAAACTCACGCTCACCAGCATCACGTTCATGATGACGATCCCGCCGATGACCACCGAGATCGCGCTGACCAGGATGAACACCGCAAAAAACGCCGAGCTGATGCTGCGCCACAAGCTCATGTAGCTTTCCTTGGTCCCAATGAAAAAATCGGCCTCCCTCTGGCCGGTGATGTGGCGCCGCGCTCGCAACACCAGCTGCGCCTGGTCCTGCGCTTTCTCAAAATTCTCGGTGCTCGTCTTTACGTTGATGACCAGGCTGGTATGCACGCCCTGAATATTCAGATAAACTGGCAACGGCACCATGACGAAGTTGTCCTGGTCCTGGCCGAGGACGCTGCCGACTTTCTCCATCACCCCGATCACCATCAGCTCATCGTTGCCCACGCGAATGAACTTCCCGATGGGGTCCGTGCCCATAAACAATTGCTGCACCAGCGTGTCGCCGATCAGGCAAACGCCGGCGCGATGTTCAGCTTCCGTGGGAGTGAAATATCGACCGAGTTCGACCGTGCGCGTGTCAATATCCGCCATGTTCGCCGTCTGGCCGGAGAAACTCACGTCGGGCACCTCTTTGTTGCCGTACCGGGCCCGCGCTGTCGTACTCGCGGTGGCGCCAACCACTTCGCACGCCGCGCATCCCTCCGCTACGGCGCGTACTTCTTCCATCTCGATCTTCTTGTACTTCAGCGCTTTGATGATGATGTTGAAGTCGGTCACCGCAAAAGGCGTTCGCGCAATTTGAAAAACATTCGTGCCCAGGTTGGCGATCTTCTGTTCCACATAGACGTTCGCGCCCTGCACGATGGTCATCACCGTGATCAGTGTGGCCACACCCATCGTCAGTCCCAGCATGGTGAGCGAGGCGCGCAGCTTGTGCGCGCGCAGGGCGCTGAGGCACAGCGCTAAATTGTCACGCACGGCGAGCATGGGCGCGGAGAGATTCTCCCCTTACTTTACCGAATCTTGCAGTCGCTAGCCGCTAATTCGCAGGCGGGGCACTTGCGAACACGCTTGAGACGAAGCCCGAACGTGTCTCTAGAGAATACGCTGGCAGGGGTGCGCGAGTTACATCCTTTGCTTTTTCATTGGGCATTCTATCGTTCATTTCGATGCACAGGTGATATGCTGCGGCGCGCAACAAGGAGGCTTGGTGAACGCGAAGCTCATCATTACAGTGGTTGCGCTTCTCGCTCTGGGAACCGCTGCGAATACGCCCGCACAATCTTCAGGAACCTTAGATAAGCAGATTGATGCCGTTTTTTCAGGAGTGACTTCTCCCGATTCACCCGGCCTTGCCGTTCTGGTGCGAAAAAATGGCCAGCTCGTTTTCGAACGCGGTTACGGCATGCGTGATCTTCACTCGAAAGTGACAATCGATGCGCACACAAATTTTCGGCTCGCTTCTTTCACCAAGCAATTCACAGCCATGGCCATAATGCTGCTGGTCCATGACGGGAAACTCCGGTACGACGAAGCGCTCACGGAGATTTTTCCTGATTTTCCCGCCTACGGAAAAACCATCACCGTTCGCAACTTGCTGAACCACACTTCCGGCTTGCCAGATTACGAGGACTTGATGGACGCAGTGGAAAAAGCAAAAGGTCCCGTGTGGACACCGGAAAAACAAATCCAAGACGCTGAAGTCTTGGAATTATTGAAGAAAGGGAGGAACGGACAATTTGCGCCGGGGACAAGCTGGTCCTACAGCAATTCCGGTTACGTCGTGCTTGGACTTATCGTCGCCAAAGCTTCAGGAAAATCGTACGCCGACTTTCTGCACACGAGAATTTTTGCACCCCTCAAAATGAATCACACAATGGTTTTTCAAAAAGGCAAAAACAGAGTCGCGAATCGCGCCCTTGGCCACTCCAAGGATGGCACTACCTTCAAAGAAACCGACCAAAGCTCTACTTCCGCAACGCTCGGCGATGGCGGCATCTATTCCAATCTTGAAGATCTCGCCAAATGGGACGATGCACTGCGTAATCACACGCTGCTCAGCGAAAAGGAATTTCAGCCCGGCCTATCGCCCGTGAAACTCAACGATGGCTCCGAGCCTCATTGGCCCGCCGCGCCGAACGACGACAATCTGCATCCCGGCAAACCTGTTTCCTACGGCTTTGGCTGGTTCCTCGATCCTTATCAAGGGCGCTCGCGCATGTGGCACACCGGAAGCACCATGGGATTTCGCACGGTGATCGAGCGCTTCACCGAAGGCAGCGGTTTGACTGTAATTATTTTGTGCAACCGCACCGATCTGGAGCCCGAAAAATTGGCGCTGCAGGTAGCCGATATTTTCTTCTCTGCCAAAAACTGATCTGCACGTAGTCCCAAAAACTTCGCCAGTGCTCAGGACAATCCCGCGAGTTTGCCGAGCCCCTTCACTTTCGCGCGCGCAGCCATCGCGCCGTACTGCTTCATCATCGTGCGCATTTGCAGGTATTGCTTTAGGACCGTGTTGACGTCCTGCACCGTCGTGCCGCTGCCTTTGGCTATGCGCTTGCGCCTTTTGCCGTCGATTACGTTGTGGTCGCGGCGCTCCTGGTTGGTCATGGAGTTGATGATGGCCTCCACGCGAGTGAGTTGGCCCTCGTCGACCTTCGCATCCTTGGGAAGATTTTGCAGCGGCCCCATCTTCGGCAGCATGTCCACGATTTTTTCGAGCGGACCCATCTTGCGAATCTGCTTTAGCTGGTCGCGGAAATCTTCCAGCGTGAATTCTTCCTTGCGCAGCTTGCGTTCCAGGTCAGCGGCGGCTTTCTTGTCGACCGTCTGCTCCACGCGCTCGATCAGCGACATGATGTCACCCATGCCCAGAACGCGCGACACGATGCGTTCGGGATAAAATCCTTCGAGCGCATCGTATTTTTCGCCAAGTCCGACGAACTTCACCGGCGCGCCGGTAACTTTGCCGATGCTCAGCGCCGCGCCGCCGCGCGCGTCGCCATCCAACTTCGTCAGGATCACACCCGTCAGCCCGAGGCGCTTGTGAAATTCACCGGCGGACCGCACCGCGTCCTGGCCGATCATGGAATCGGCGATAAAAAGAATTTCGCTGGGCTGCAATTCTTTCTTCAGCGTGCTCAGCTCGTCCATCAATTCATCGTCAATGTGCAGGCGGCCGGCCGTGTCCACCAGGATCACGTCGCTGGCGGAAAGTTTCGCTTCCTTGATTGCCCCTTTCACGATTTCCAGTGGCTTGTCCGTTCCCGCGCCGGGCCAAACCGGAGTGCCCACGGCCTTCGCGACTTGCGCGAGCTGTTCGCGCGCCGCGGGTCGATAAACGTCCGTGGAAACGACCAGCGGACGATGCCCGTGTTGCGAAAGCCATTTGGCGAGCTTCCCCGTCGTCGTGGTCTTGCCGGAACCTTGCAGCCCCACAATCATCCACACCGATGGCGGGCGCGAAGCAAACAGCGGCTTGGCGTGCTTGCCCAGCATCGCTGCAAGCTCGTCGCGCACTACTTTGACGACTTGTTGATCGGGCGAAAGTTGCAGCATCACCTCGCTGCCGATCGCTTTCGCGCGGATGTTGGCTAGCAGCTCGTCGGCCACGCCCACGTTGACGTCGCCTTCGAGCAGCGCTTCGCGAATTTCGGCCAGCGCGGTGTTCAGGTGCTCATCGGTGAGCTTGCCTTGCCCGCGCAGATTCTTAAATGTACGTTGCAGCTTCTCTGTAAGGTTCTCAAACATAGTTCGTTACAAGCGGCTCGTGATTGGTGACTGGTGAAAACCTATCTTAGGCTGCCGTTTCGCGCTCGGTCAAACTCGCGCTTCGCTGCAAGTCCGAAAATGCGCCTGCCGTTACCACTTCGCTTCCGGGCGCGGTAGAATCAGGACTGCCATGGCGAAGCATCTTCAAGAGACGCCATCGTCGCCGATGGATTCGCACGAATCTCCAGCGCAGGAAGAAGTCCTCGACATTGTGGAAGAAGCCTCCCTCGAATCTTTCCCCGCGAGCGACCCGCCCGCCTGGATCGCCAGCGGCAAAAAGCCCCAATTCCTAAAACGCGCGAAAAACTCCTGAAGCGGCTCACTGGTCCTCGTGGGTGATTAGTTTCCGATTAGGCGCGCCTCGAGTACGCAGTTATCCTTGGCTGGACGAGAAATTGTGGGAACCGTTCGAGGCGCTTCATTCGACGAGTCAGAGGCGCTTAAGCACGGCGCGGGCCAGCGCCTTCGATTTTTCCATGCGCTCGGATTCTTGGCCGGCGCTGCCAACGCTGATTCTCAAGAACATCTCTCCTTTGAGCACGTAGAGCGCGCTGGCAACCGGACTGGCGACCCAGTAAGCCTCCTCGCCAAGACCGCGAATGGGACGTGGCTCGCGGCTCTCCCTCTCGCGTTCGGAATCGAGCTTCTTTTTATTTTCGCCCGCGACGGGTTCTTCGTCGCTTTCCACTTCAGAAGAGTGGAACTGCTTCTGCCAAAGTTGCCGTGCGGTCAGCGGGACAGAATGCAGTGGATCGGACGCAGTCAGGAACAGGCTAACTGACTTGTTTAACGTAGGCGTGCGAAACAGGCATTGTGTTGCGAACAATCCGCCGCTTGGCCGCACGGTAGGTTTAGTTTCCTCGACGCGCTCACCCTGGATCGCTTCAATTTCAGCGGGGGTCAGCAGGGCGCATGCGTATAGGATCCTTTTCGAAACAGCCGTGCCCTTTTTGGCGCTCTGTGGCGCGGCTCCTCCGAGCACGCCGGCAAAGACAAACGCGACGCAAGGCAAGATCGTCAGTGTTCGACTCATAGATATTTTCGATGCGGTCGCGAGCCCGTTGCTCTAATTCTTGGCCTTGCAGCCCGGATCGCCCCGAACGCCCTTCGCGGGGCTTCCAAAGCACAGCTTGCCGTGCCCTTTGATGTCCCCCGTACGAGTGGCGAATTGCGTGCCGTCGAATGTCTTGAAGAGCCCGAGGCCTCCCACCTGACGGGCAATCGTCGCCAGCGCGTCCTGGGCGCTGGCAGGGCCTGTGGACGCATTCTGCGTCGGGTCGGTCACGCAACTTCCGGTGCAGCCGTCGGCGTAGCCGACGAGCACCCGCCCGAATTTATCCACCGTAATGTCGTTGAAATCAAGTAGATTGCGGCACGGGTTGCTTCCTCCCTGGTTCCAGATGCAGCCTCGCTGGACTGGGTCCGCGGGAGTTGCGTCAACGGTCGTCCAGGTGAGGCCGGAGTCGTAAGTGAAGGCCACATAGAGGTGCCACACCCCCTGAAAGTCGGCCGACTGCGTATCACCCGTGGTCTGAGTCCCCAGGAATGCAAAGGCTGCGCGATCATCGTCGCCGGCGATCACTTCGGCAAACTCCGTGTTCTGCACTCCGAACGGAGTCCCCGCATCCTCGGACTTCGACCAGTGCAAGCCGCGGTCGGCCGAAACTGCAATCTTGGCATGGCCGTCCGAGTTCACATACCCGAGGTAGATGGTATTGTTTGCTCCTTCTGCAACCGACGGGTCCGTGCCGGGGCTGATGCTCTCGCCGTCCGGCACCGTGCGCACCACCCAGCTCAAACCATTGTCCGTAGAAACGGCCACGCCTGGTCGGTTGACGCTGTTGGCGTCGAAGCAGTTTTCGTTGGGAACGTAAACGGTGCCGTCAGGCGAAACTCGCACGTGACCGTGCAAACCGCCGCAAGTACCGGGCGCGATGGGAACATCCACGCCGTTAACATGGGCAAAAGTGTAGATGGGAATGCCAGGGCCGAAGGTCAGGCCGCCGTCATCGCTGCGCGAGCAGAACGCCGTCACAATGTCCTGCGAACAGTAATAAATCCCATGCGTGTACCTCGTTGGCGTCAGCGGCGCCGGGAAAGCGTAAGGACCTCCGCCCACCGTCTGATGGTCGACGCCCGCAGGTTGGCCCGACCCCTGCGTGGGAAGCCAGTTGTTGCCATCGTCGTCGCTGAATGAAAGCTCGCTGGTGACCAGGTTGAGCTGCGAAGAAAACACGCGATTTGGCCCGCCAAAATGGCCGTCGTCTACGAACATGATCGGGTCCAGGCTCAGGCGCGCGAAGGGCGAGCGCTTGTCCTCCCAAAACGCGGTGGCTGGGTTCACGCTGTCGTTAAAAGTCACGCGTAGCGTATGGTTCCCCGCCTGGATAAACGCCTTGCCGGTGTTCCAGTCAACCCCAATGGACGGCTCTCCTGCGGCGTGCTCCGCGGCAGTCGTTGAGCCCGTCGCCGGCTGAATGCAGCTGGGTGGTTGTTGCGTTCCCGCGCAATCATCGGGAGCAGGATAATTGATAAAAGTTGGTGCGCCAGGAGCCGGAGGAGGAGGTATCGGCGCCGTGGGCCTGGGTGCAATCGTTAGCGTAACCGCCACGTGAGCCGCGGTCGGCACCGGGGCTAGCGCGGCTACTGAGCGAATGTGCCATAGCCCGTCAATAGGATCGGTGACCGTGAGGACCTCCTGGCCGGTTCCGGTTGAAGTGTTATCAGGCGAGCCGGGGCCGTGGTCGGCTCCGCTGGGGCTGATGGCGAAGATGTCCAGATCCGTTGGCAGCGCGCTTGTCCACGTGTATTGAAAGGTGAGATTGGCCGTCATCGTCTGATAGAACGTGGCGGCAGGGGCGGGGAGTACCACGGTCAAATCGTGGTCATCACACAGGCCGGGCGGACAGATGTCCTGAATTCCCACGTTTATCACCGTCCCTCCGCCCACAGGCGCAAAGTCCCAAGCCAATGGGCCCGAACTGCTGCTGATTGTGCTGCTGGGAGGCGTTCCGACTTGCGCCCACACGGGAAGCAGATTAGCGACGAACAACGCTGCGGTCGAAGCGAGAACCAGAACGACGAAGGAAATCCACAAGTAGAACCGAATGGCTTTCATGAGCAAACCTCCGCCCGAGTTGGCTTGTTGACTAGCTCACACCCTGGGAATAGGCTCAAAAGTACTGGGCAGACAATTTAGTAATCGCTACGGCATTTTTCTACAATCGGGTCGCAACCTGATTCACGGTTGCGGGGTATACCCTAGCTCAGCCGTAACAGCGGCAATCGAAGTAGGCGGCACAAATCCGTGAGCTTGTGCAACTCAAGGATAATCAGCGCGCGCCATCACTCCTGGTAAACACGTGCCAGCTCAACCGGTCGATGCAACACCATCTAATACTTTGATTCGACAAGGCTTCCCTGGGAGAAGCAATCTGTTTGGCTGTCCTCGGTCAAAACCTAGCCAGGGTAGTGTTCCCGCTGATCTACCCTAGTGAGCGATTTGATCTTTGTTTTCAATGTAAGTCAGGTTCGGCTTGAGTGTTGCGTCGACCTATTGAGACCACCCGGTAAATCGGAAACGACTCGCTATCCAGAGGCGACCATAAGGATGGGCCGCCGGGCCGTGCTAGACTACCGTTTTCTTGGCTGTGTCCTGATTCCTGCGGGACCGAAATCATCGTTTGGAGTTTTTGAGAATGCGTTGTTCCTACTGGGGTGTTGCCTTTCTCCTCTTGTTTTCTTGTGGCTCGGCGTTTGCCCAAACGATTGTTGAGGGCACCGTTCATGACAATTCCGGCAGCGCTGTCGCGAACGCCTCCATCTCCTTGGGACACCCCGACGCCACGGCCGTCCTGACCACCATCACGGACACGGATGGAAAGTTTCGAATCTCTGCCGTCGAGGCCGGAGCCTACCGTCTCCGCGTCCAAGCCACCGGCTACTACATCTCTACTTATGACTTTGTGTTGCGGTCCCGCCAGCCCGTTTCGCTGAACATTGAAATGCAAAAAGAGGAAACCGTTCGCCAGTCCGTGGAAGTTTCTGCCCGCTATCTGACTGTTGATCCGGAGAAAACCGGCAGCTCTTATACTTTTTCGCGCCAGGATCTCGAGCGGCTGCCGGATCCCATCGTCGAGAGTACCAACGACCTGGTCAACAACCTGATGCCCGGCGCCAGCGACAGCCACGACAATTTCTTGGCCGTGCGCGGCACGGAATTCTCGTTGCATGAGTTCATCAACGGCGTCTCTTTTCTTGACAACACGCAGCCTCAGTTTTCCGCTGGAGTTAGCCCACAAATTTTCGAAACCATGGACTTGATGACCGGCGGGTTCACACCCGAATATGGCAACCGCTTTGGCGGCGTCCTCGATATCACCACACGCTCCGGAGCCGATCTCGCCGGACACGGCGATTTGAATTTCCGCGGCGTCACGCTGGATAACTACGACTTAAACGCCGACTACGGCGGACAAGCGGGCCGGCTCGGCTATTACTTTTTCGCGGACGGTTTCACTTCCGGACGCTATCTCGATCCGCCCGAACCGCGGGAGCTTTTTGACTTTGGCAAAGGCTCGCGGGCCGCCGCGCAGTTCGATTGGCACGCGGGGAACAAAGACTCGTTCAAATTGCTCATAATGAGTTCTGGCGCAAATTTTCAGCAGCCCAATATTACCGATGATCAGCTTGTCGGCCGTGACGCCCAGCGCCGCCTGCGGCAGTACACCGCGATCCTCGGATGGCTGCACACTTTTTCTCCGCAGACTTTGCTTCAGACTTCGGTCTACCAGCGCACCAGCTCCGATAAAGTTCTCCCCACGACCGATCCGGTCACCCCCCTTTCGGACGCCTCTCGCGCGTCCTTAACTCTTGGCGTCAAGAGCGACCTCTCGCACTCCTGGCGCGGACATCTTTTCAAGGCGGGCGTTGATTTTGTCCGGCTGCGCGAAGGAGAAAGTTTCTTCTTCGACAGCCGCGGCGACCCGGATGTATTTCCTCCGTTTCGGGGGTGGGGCAAGGGCGGGCAAGCCAGCTTCTATGTTCAGGATCATTTTTCGCTGGTTCGAAACCTGATTGTCGACGCCGGACTTCGCTACGATCACTTTGACTTGGTCGACGCAGACCAGCAAGCCAGCCCGCGCGTTGGACTGGCGTATCATCTCGCAAAAACAAAATCGGTGATTCACGCGGCGTACAATCGCTTGTTTTCTCCGCCGCCCATCGAATATTCGCTGCTCGCCAGCTTCATCGGCAATAACGCCATCGATCCCGCGCAGCGCGTCGGCAACGTGCGTCCCTACACGCAGAATTACTACGAGTTGGGCTGGTCGCAGGAGCTCGCACCGCGCGTGAGCCTGGAGCTCAACGCTTACCTGCATACGGGCAGGAATAGTTTTGAGAACCACGAGATCTCCATCTCGCGGATTTTCGTACCCATCAATTTTGACAGCGCGCGTTCGAAGGGTCTGGAATTCGTCGTTAATATGCGCCAGTTGGAACGCGTGGGAATCTCCGGCCGCTTTCAGTATGCGCTGGCAAAAACGCATTTCTACGGCCCCATCACGGGAGGATTCGCGGGCGATGAGCCGCTCGTTGCGGGCGAAAAAATTATTCCGGCGTTTGACCAGACGCACACCGGAACGGGGCAGATTTTTTATCGCAATCGCTGGCGCGGTTTCTGGGCGGGAAGCGCGATGCGCTACGGCAGCGGCACCATCGTCGAACACGGGCCGCGCTTGCCGCAGCATTTTACGGCCGACCTGGGCACGGGCCTAACGCTCTGGAAAGCCGAGCCGCGTTCCTTCGACCTGGAATTCGACGTCACCAACGTCAGCAACAGCATTTACAAAATCGCCAAAGAGAGCGAAGAGATTCCCATCCAGTACGCGCCGTCGCGCACGGTGGGTGGCAGCCTTAAATTTCATTTCTAATTTCGCACAAAGCCGCCACCCGTTGGGCTGGTCAACTCCTGCCGAAAACCTGGAAAAAAGGAGGCCAACACTCGGTTGAATTCTGAGACGCGCGGCGTGGGGCCGAAGTTACAACTGACTCACCTAAAATTTTTGGAGGGCGATCCGAAAAAATTGGAGCGCCCTCCAGATTAATTTTACCTCTCGCGCGTTACGCCCTGGCCGTTAGGTCTTGCGTGTTGCGCCTTGGCCGTTAGGCTTTTGGCGTTAGGCGTTAGGTTTTAGGCGCCCAGGCTGAGGCGATCAGGTCATGCGAGAAGGCTGGCGGCACCTGCTTGAAGCAGGCGTAGCGATAGAGCGCCGCGTTGAAAATTCCTCCCACGGCAGACATAAACACCGAGAGCAGGAGGAAATAAACGAACATGATGACCAAGCCGATGAGCAGGCCGGCGACGCCACCAAGATAAGCAGCAACAATTACCAAGCCGATTCCGGGCAGCATGAGCATCATAGAAACGAGGCTGAGACTGAAGCCGCCGATGACTTTTTCTCCCCAGGTGTCGCGGAAGAGCTTGGAGGAGCGCTTCACCGCGGCGATGGGAGTGAGGTCCTCGAAGGCCAGCACGGGAACCACGAAGTAACAAGCCAGCGTCCAGACTACTCCGATGATGCGCATAATCAGGCGGCCGAGCAGGCCCATGCGCTCTTCGAGCGTGCGCAGGATGACGCCGACCGTGGCAGCGACGAACGCCCACTGCAGAATTGTGCCCTTGCGCGCCCAAGCGAGTTCGAGGCCGTCGCGGAAAGTCCACGTGCCGCCCATCAAGCGGCTATTGGCGACGCCGACGAGCGCGACGTTGAAGAACACGATCACGAAATAGTTCACCACGTACAAAGCGAACATGCCGAGCATAAACATCGGCGACTGGTTCGGATGGAACTGTTCGCCGGCAGCCAAGGCTGAGGCCCTGGCCGGCATCATCAAGAACGCGCCGCCCGTGGCCATAATGGTCGTAACGATAAAGCAGGCAATGGCCGAGAGCACCGGAAACAACATCAATTGTTTGTCGGAACGAAGAATGGCGAAGCTCTGCTTAACGAGATCCCAGCTACGAGAGAACTTACCCATCGCACCCTCCCACGCAAATAAACGTTCTTGGAAACGACGGAACCGTGGCCTGGGAACAGCTTGGCGGAGGGAACTGCCGACTCCAATAGTACGTCCGATGCACTCCCTCGGGACAGGTAACGCTTCGGATAAAAGCGCTATCGGGGAATTGTGTTGGGTGGGCCTGGGGCAGCCCCCCACCCCCGCGTTTTTTGTAAATGTTGCATCTAAAGGGTTTAGCCGATGCGTAAGTCTTTTGTTTGTAACACTTGGCGTGACGATCCACAAATGTTGCAGGGAAAGGACTTAGAGAAGAGGAGGTAAAGGGGTAATGAGGCAACGATGTGAGAAAGAGAGGGCCCCTCCCACCATTCTTGTAAAAGGTTGAGGTGACAGGAGTTAGAGGGTAGGGGTCGGCAAAGACATTGACAGTAAAGGGCTTACGGGAATAGTGAGTGGGGGCAACGGGGCGCAGACTCGGAAAAGTGAAGACGAGGCGAGGATGTGACGTGAGATACACAAAACAGAATAGCACAAAGTTCAGCTGTTGTCAATTTATTTGTTGTGTATCATTCGAATGGAGCGGGAAGGTGCTGGAAAGATGAGAGTTGCGGGATGGAAGGTCGAAAATCCTAAAGTACGCGGAACTATGCGCTTGGGAGGCTGATTCTACCCATCCGGCGCGGCCATGACCTGCATCGCTCCTCCGTTATAGACCGCCCACTAAATTGGAGGTTTCCCCTGTATATGAAGTCCAGAGGCTTGCGTCCTTACAATATAGAAGGAGACCGAACCGATGATGAGCGCTACTTCAGGTCTGATGAATGAGGCCATAGAACAAGTCGTCGAACTCTCGGCGGACGCGCACATCCAAAGACGAATGACGGTTAAGGGTTCTCCGGAATTCCACAAGTTGACCGGAGCGATAGCAGCCTACGGAAAAACGCTCGCGGTCCTCACAGAGCTTGAACAGCGCGAAGAATTCTTCGCGCTGATCGGTGAAGGCGGCATCCCCGCTTGCCTGCAAACGGTTTGTTGAAGAAAGGGCGGTTTGGTATGTGGCGTAAGAATTGTCCCGTCTGCCGGCAACCCATGGCAAAGAAACATCCTACCGAGACGGTTCCTTGTTCGTGCGGGAAGTACGTTTGGAAGGGCTAAGGCCTGGTTCAGCATTCTCTGATTGAGGCGCCTCTCTCCGCGCCGACCCGCCTGTTTGTTCTATATTGGGGACCATGGATATTGTTACGCCCGCAGTCAGAAGCAAAATGATGGCCGCGGTGAAGAGTAAGAATACCTCGCTTGAGAAGGTGGTTTTTTCTGCCTTGAAGAAGCACGGTGTGCGATTCAGGAAACATTACAAGCGCCTGCCTGGGACCCCTGATGTGGCATTTCCGCAAGCTAAGAAAGCTATCTTCATCGATAGCGATTTCTGGCACGGATACAGGTATCCGGCTTGGAAAGGCAGGATCAAGTCGAAATTCTGGCGCGAGAAAATAGAGACTAACAGGCTCCGTGATAGAAGAAATTTCCGCAAGCTCCGGAGGCTAGGCTGGAGAGTAATGAGGGTTTGGGAACACAACGTCAAGAGGAGTCCTGCGGCAACATTCCAGAAAATTTATCGCTTTATTCTATCTTGACCGAATTTGGCGACGTGAGCCTTTATGCTCATTGCTATTACCTGTCCAAGTCTCACGGGAACAGCATTACCGATGTGCTGGGCCACGATTGAGGAATTCAATCTCCCCGCATCCTGAAATTGATAATAGTCGGGGAACGTCTGAAAGCGGGCTGCTTCCCTAAGGGATATGGCCCTGTTTTGCGTAGGGTGCCCAAACCGCCCTGTTCCAAGGGTGTGGCAGTTGGTTGTCATTGTCGGAGCAGGTTCGTCCCATTTCATTCTTCCGTAGACTGAGGACCTGTACGATTGTCCCTTTTCTTTCCGGTAGCATTTCGGAAGTAGTTCTCGGCTCCAACTTGTTGCACTTCCGCCATCCTTCGGAGTAGCCATAATCCGTTTCTTGTTCAGGTCACTCAACTTGCTTGCCCGATGCATAATGTCGGACTTACTTGTTTGGCCGTCCCTGATCGGTGGGAGATCTCCTATCGTTTCCCTGACTGTCACAGGGCCGTAGGGATGCGTTTCACCGACCAGTGAGATCGGCCCAAGCAACGACGCAAGCAACACCAGTCTTTTTCTGCGCTGCGGAACGCCGTATTTCGACGAATCAACCACGCTGTACGCCACTCGATATCCGGCCCTCTTTAGCGTCCTAACAAATCGTTTGAATATGGGGAATTTTTCCCCGTCCGCCAGCTCCGCAACGTTTTCCATTGAAACGATTTCCGGCCGGACGCTTCTTACTAGCCTCAAGAAAGAATTCAATGATCTCCATTTTTCATCCGACTTGCTGTAAACAGCCCTTTTCAAGTTCAGTGTCGAAAAGGGAGTACATGGAGCGCACCCAATCAGAACCTTCGGGAAGCAGTTTTTGTAGAGCGCTTTCAGTTCTCGGGGCGTAACCTGGGCAACGTCCTTTGCAATAAATCTTGAGTGGTTATTTTCTTCGAAACCATACCTACACGTCTCATCGATATCTATTCCGGCAACTATATTGAAGCCTTCCAGGAAAAATCCGTGCGAGAGCCCTCCGATTCCCGAGAACACGTCCACAACCCTAATTTTCGTGGCTTTCATCATCGCCATTATAAACGCAAAAGCGAAATTTCTGCGGGCCCCTGTTTATCCTCTGTTGAACATTAGAAGCTTAGGTAACTTGTCCGGGATAACGAATGTGGGATACATAAATCTCTTACCCTTGCCGGAGAAACTGCCATCGGCAGTTTCAACCGCCATAATCCAAAGCGTGGGCATGGCTCCCTTCTTGGCATCGTCGTATTCTTGGCCGCTCAGCGTGCCTGTAGAAATAAATCCTTTCTCTCCAACTACACGTTTTGCTGCCCTAAACTTCAGGATGATCTGGTTTCCGAACTCGCGCGCGACCCTCTCGATCACGGCGCGGATTGTTTTATCGCGCCAGGTATTCTCAGATTTCGTTTTTAACGGCTTTAGAAGGTCGATCGCCTGAGCTACGGAAATCTTGGCGCCCAATTTGCCTTTGCTTTCGAGGGGAGAACCGGGTGGCCCGAAGTGCATGCTCAATTGCTGTTCGATTTTCGAATAGGATTTGGGATCCTGCGGCATTATCACGTAGTTCGGAAACACCTGCTTGCCAGGCTGCAACGTGTCCGTCGTATTGACGTCGAGGACGCCGGGCCGAGTCGTGCGAAGATCGAACGTGAATTCAATAGGAAAGGTTTCCGGCGTGTCCTTGTGCTGCTCGATGTACTCCCGGAGATCTTCGTCAGATTGGTGAATATCCCTGAAGCGATAATAGAGATGCTGAGGGATGAAAAGCCTGGTGAAGGATAACGTGTCCCTCCTGTAGCCAAACATTCGAGCATGCTGGTGCATCGTATCAATCTGCGAAATCTTCGAATCTCTGATGTAGTATGTAACAAGAAGATCTCTAATTGCGATTCCTCTGCCTAGGGTGTTGCCTCCGATTAGGAAGTTTAATTCGGGACCATAAGCAATCCCTTGTCTCTTGGTCCTTGCATTTATCACCAGAATTTTTCTTGTCCTGAGGTACGCGACGATTGTTTTTGATAGTTCCTCAAGAGGAGGCGCCTTTTCTCCCAGAGTAGTCTTGAGATTTTCGTATTCTTCCCGAAGTTCATTCCACACCTGTTCGTCGGAGCCGCTCACTTTCAAGACCGTAGCCGTGACTGCGCCGAGAAAGTCGTTAATTCGCTCTCGAGCGACCGACTGCTCGTCGTTTTTCAAGCTGGGGTGGCATAGGAAGGAATATCCCTTTCCATGGGCGGGCACACCGCCATTTTTCTTGATGAGCGCAGCAGAAGAAAGTAGGAAGAATAGAATAGCGCGGCGCAACCCTTTAGGGATGGGCGTGTGGGGCTCCAACAGTTTATCTTTCTCATCTCGCTCAACGATCCGAATCAGGTGGTGGGAATTCTTTTCTGGCTCGTCGGTGCCAAAAAAATACTTCCCTCCGATGTAGGACTCCCCAGGGGGCAATAGTGTTATGAACGATGGGCGATTCGTTGATTCCGCGCTCTGAAGCAGGACAGCCTGCGGCGTCCCCGTCACGCTTACGTAAATATGGCAAGGTATTAGCGTCCTGAGTTTTTCCTGAATCAACTTGTTTATGCTGCTCGGTGCAACTGCGACAAGCGAGAGAGATCTCTTTTTCGTATTGGTATCGAGGGAAGCTTGGTCCCCCTCGTCGTCGAAGATTATGGCGGGATACAGCCTTGCGTCAACCTTTCTTAGGAACGCGATCACGTTCTTGAGGCTCGGCGCACCTTTTGAGCAAACGATGAGCATGCGGCCATCTCCAGCCTCAAGGTAGAGTTTCGCGTTGCTGATTTCACCGTCCAGTTCGTCATCCTTGGTGTACACCATGACATTGGGAAGGCCAGAGGCAAAATCAAAGTGGGTCTGTGTAACCAGGTCGTTTATGTTGCTCGTTAATACAACAACGATTCGGAAGCCGTTGTCGAAGGCCATTGCCGTACTCGCGATCATCGCGCGCGTCTTGCCGCTCTGGATGCGACCATACACCAAGCCCGTCAGAGCATGTGCATTGCTCGATGGTAAGAAACCCGCAGGAATCCCCTTCGCTGCCGCCCCAACATGGCCGGGGGCAATATGGCGCTCATAAGCTTCGATGACTTTACGAGCTATGTTCTCAGCGTTCCTCTTGGCGTCTTCTTCCTGGTCCGCGTCGAGTTTCAGCGCTTTGATAGTCGCGGCGAAGTATTGTCCGTCTATTCTGGGCATACCGGAATTATACTTCACCGAGCAGATATCCCGTGCCTTCTTTTTAGGGAGTCGGGAACCAGTCTAAGCTGAAGGCGAGTGGTGACGTGTGACCCTTCACGTTCGTCAAGGGCGACAAGTCGGCGCCAAAAAATCAGGCAGGCCAAAGTGGCCCATCGGGTGGCGACGTTGTTTTCGATGTAGGCTGCAGTGGGGGAAAACTAGAAGCTAGAAGGCAGAAACTAGAAAGTGGAGGGGGAGGGAGCGGGGAAGGATGACGAGGTAAACTCGCCGCTACAGCAGAAAGAGAGCACAGCCAAGAGTGGCTGTGCCACCAAAGACCAAGATGCCGGGCTTCCCGGTAAAAGCAACCGGACCGCAGAAAGCGCGAAAGCCCGGCGCTACGTGGTAAGTGAGGTGGCTGTGACGTTGGAAGAGGCGTGGTGGAAGACAAAGGCAAAGTAGAAACTAGAATGGGGAGATGCCGGGCTTCCCGGTAAAGGCGGCCGGACGCAAAAAGCGCGAAAGCGCGGCGCTACGAAAACAAACGGGAAGAGCGGGCGTGGCAAGCCCCGCCACTACAAGAAGCGACGAAAAGAATGGGAGGTAGACTCGCCGCTACAGCAGAAAGAGAGCACAGCCAAGAGTGGCTGTGCCACCAAAGACCAAGATGCCCGGCTTCCCGGTAAAAGCGACCGGGACCCAGAAAGCGCGAAAGCCCGGCGCTACGTGGCAAGGGAGATTGCTGTGACGTTGGAAGGAGCGGAGAAAGTAGAGAGATGATGAGAACAGAATTGCTGCGATTCGATGGCGCAGTCGAGCGGGATCCCGCCATCGACGCGTGGATGAAAGAGCATGCCGGTGAATTGGGAGCCATCGCGCATCAGTGGTTTGAGGTGATGCGAAAATGCGGGGACGAAGTCCGGGAGCTTTTGCATGACGGCTGCCCAGTCGCCTGTTTGGGAGATGCGCCCTTCGGGTACGTCAATGTATTCACTTCGCACGTAAACGTGGGGTTCTTTCACGGTGCAGCGCTGCCCGATCCGGCCCGCTTGTTGCAAGGCGCCGGCAAGTTCATGCGCCATGTGAAGCTGAGGCCGGGAACGGCCACAAACGCCGCAGCGCTAAGCAGGCTCATCGATGCGGCGTACGCGGATATAAAGACGCGCGTCGAAAACGGCTAGTTCGGCTGAAGTCTAAGGAAGGCACGATTTATCGGGCCCCTACAAAGAGCCGGATAAATGAGCGTCGCCGGCACATGCGTGAAGGGAAAAGATGGCGAGGTAAACTTGCCGCTACAGCAGAAAAAAAGCACAGCCAGGAGTGGCAGTGCCACCAAAGACCGAGATGCCGGGCTTGCCGGTAAAGGCGACCGGGACACAAGAACGTGGAAGCCCGGCGCTACGAAAACAAACGCGAAGAGCGGGCGTGGCAAGCCCCGCCACTACAAGAAGCGACGAAAAGAATGGCGGGATAAACTTGCGGCTAAAGCAGAAAAAAAGCACAGCCAGGAGTGGCTGTGCCACCAACTAACAAGATGCCGGGCTGAAGCCCGGCGCTACGAAACAAACGCGAAAAGGGGAGAAAGCTCAGCCGAGCAGGTCGCCGTATTTTTGAAGAGTGGGCCAGGGGACCGGACGATCCGGGAACTTCACTCCGACGCCGAAGCGATCGTCGTCGGGCAGCTTCTGACAATAAACGACCTTCCCGAAGGCAGCGGGGGCATGCAGGGGAGTAACGCGTACCATATCGCCGGGCTGCCAGGCTTGCTTCGAGAATATGCGGGCGCCGTGCGGGCTGATGTTATCGGTGAAGGTCTTCTCTCCATCGGCAGACGAGCTTATCAACGGCGCGAGGCGCACGACGACGATAATCGGCAGCCGCCTTTCGATGCGGCCAGTGGGGCCGTAGTCCAAAGATATCTCGCTCAGACCTTGACTAGGTAACTTGAGGCCTGGCGGCGCGCGGATTCAGGTGCGGACGTTCGTCCAGTTCTTCGGGGACAAGCGTCTTAACGTGGCGCGGCGATGGTTCCGGTGCATGGTCCGGTGCTGGGGCACTCGATCAGGCAACGGAAAGACCCCGTCAGCTACCTCACGGCGGTATTGGGTAGCATTTGGAATTGGCGCTTACAAGCCAGTGAAGACCTTAGTACTTTGGTTCCAGAGGGTTGCTACTATTCAATGCTGCAGCTACTCGGAGCAAATTTGATCGCCGCCGAATCTCGTCAATTCCTTTCCGAGCCAATCCTCCACGAGACTTAAATTGCCGACGGCGAAACTCGGTGCCGCGATGGCTGGTTATGCCTTGGCATCGGCCAAGGGATCCAGCGCCCCTCGAAGCAAAATGGCGATGGGTTTTCCAGTGCGGCCAACTAAAGTGATTTCCAAATTGCCGGAATTGTCGACCTCACCGCGGAACTCGCCAAACTGATTGGTCGTCGTGTTGACGACACTCTCGCGGCCATCCGAAATCGTGACCTCCACGTCGCGGCCAACCATTTCCGGATGGCTGAGGTCCACCAACTGTCCGGTGATTGCAAGGCGATTCTGCTCCGGCTGCGATTCGATCTGGAAATCGATCTGATACGGATCGGCGCGGTAGAGCATTTGCCGGACGCGCATGGCCCCCGAGCGAACTCCCACCAGCGCCGGCTGTAAAAAGCTGTCGAATAACAACTGGATGATACCGGCAGATTCCTGCGGCTTGGATGCGGGGCCTGTCATGGTGAACGCTGACTTGACCGCGCGAACTTTTTGCGGGGGTGGCTGGTAACTGGCTTCGGCCGCCGCGGCTTTGGCTATTTTCTGCCAAAGAGCGTCCGTCTCCCGGTGACTCATAGCCGTAGATTGCAGCATCTACATCCCCTCATCAACTTTTTGCCGTTTTCGCCGCTGGCCAGCGGATGGGTCAACGCAACGTCACCCATGGAAAAAGGAGCATGCACGATGGAGAAAAATATAGATTAGGCGGTGATGACCCTAGCGTTGCTTGGGGTGAATACCCCAATTTGGGAAGGAAAATGCGAAGAAAATCTTTGGCTTGAGGAAATTGTAAGGTGTTTCTCCCAGTCCGAATGGAACGGCGCCGCAAGGCTTCGGTTTCGAATGTTTGTTGTTGTGGGCGGAGTTCCCGCGTAGAATCCGCGCAAGTTACTCTCTGTGGAGGAAACCATGATTCATCGACGAGGATTCTTGTCTTCGTTCGCCGGGATTGCCGGCGCTGCCGGTGCACTGGGAGTGGCGCCGAAGTGGACGGCGCTGCTTGAACAGGAAGCGCCCAAGCTGCCGGACAGCGCTCTTTATGGCTCGAATGAAGAAGCATATTGGACCGAGATGCGCAAACAGTTTCTGATTCCGGCTGACGAAGTCTATCTCAACAACGGGACGGTGGGATCGTCGCCGATGCCAGTACTGCGGGCGGTTTTCGACGGCTACAACGATACAGAAAAAATGGCGCAGAGCGATCCGGAAGATTATCCGATTTGGGGGTATGGCGCGTGGAACGAATTTCGCGACCCGCTGGCGGAGTTCGTGGGCTGCACGCGCGATGAACTCGCGCTGGTGCGCAACGCGACGGAAGCGAACAGCTATATCGCCAACGGATTGGACATGAAGCCGGGCGACGAAGTGTTGATGACGGACCAGGAGCATCCTGGAGGGGAGCAGCCGTGGAATCTGCGCGCGAAGCGATACGGAATTGTGGTGAAGAAAATTACGCTGCCGAAGCCGGTGCCGAATGCGGCCACAGTGCTGAATCTTTTCAATGACGCGATTACGCCGCGGACACGCGTGCTGTTCTTCAGCCACATTACGACGGTAACGGGAGTGGTGCTGCCCGCGAAGGAACTGAGCGCGCTGGCGCGTTCGAAGGGAATTCTGTCCGCGGTGGACGGCGCGCATGTAGCCGGAATGATGCGGCTGAACCTGCACGAGCTGGGCTGCGACATGTACACGTCAAGCCCGCACAAGTGGCTGCAAGCGCCGAAAGGCAGCGGGTTTCTTTATGTGCGAGATGAGGTGATCGACCGGCTTTGGAACACCATCGTTACTGCCGGGTGGGATGAGCCGAAGCTGCGCGCGGAACGCTTCCAACGCATCGGCAGCTCGAACGTGCCCGCGCTCTGGGGCATGCGTGCGGCGGTGCAACTGGCGAATCAGATCGGGATGGAAAGGATTGAGAAGCGGCACCGGCAGATGGCGGACTACATCCTGAAAGAAATGGTGCAGCGCGGGGCGGAGTCCTGGACGTCGCCGGACGCGGCGCTGCGGTGCGCGATTGCGTCGGTCAATGTGGCTCCGATACAAATTACGGAAATCGAAAACTGGATGTGGAAGACGAAGAAGATCAGGATTCGGGGAGGCGGGCCGTCGAAGATCCGTCTATCAACACCGTATTATTTACTGCGAAAGGATGTAGACAGATATTTGGCAGCTTTCGATGAGTATAAGAAAGGGAAAGCAGCAGCATGAAAATCCCCCCAAAGACAAGGCTTCTCCGCTAAGATAAAGGGAAGCGCTTCCGCCTAATCTGCCGTTGAAGCACGACCTTCGCTTCCTGACCGGGGTCAGAGGAAAGCATGGCGACCTCTCGCAAGATTCTTGTCGTCTCTGCGCTGGCATTGGGTTGCCACTTTGTCTCGCTAGCCGTTCATTCCGCGTTCGCCAGCAGCATCGTTGAATTTGTACTCATTGTTTTGGCGGCGGCGGCGTGTTTCCAGACGGCAAACCGCGCTTCCGGTTTTGCGCGCCGTTTCTGGCGGCTAATGGGTATCGCGTTTGCCCTCTACTCCGCCGGCCAGGTGCTCGCGACCTATTACGACAGCGTCCTGCACGCATCGCTGACGGAGTGGTGGCCAAGCGACATTCTTTTTCTGTATCACGTCGCGCCGATGGCCATGGCGCTCTTTCTGTCCGACGACAGCGCGGAGTCACGCGTGTATCGCTGGCAGCGTTGGCTTGATTTCCTGCAAATCGGGATCGTCTCGTTCTCCGCCTACTTCTTTTTCCTTTATCTGCCTTTGCATTCAGTGCGGCGGCCGGAAGAAATTGACGCCCTCTATTGGTGGGTATTTACGTGGCGGAATTTCATTCTCGCGTTTACGTTTGTATTGAGGGCGGTGCTGACAAAGTCGCGGCTAGTGAAGTCGCTGTTCGGGCGAATGGCCATTTTTCTGGTGCTTTTCGGAATCTGCGACTCGGTCTTCGTGTACGCCCAGACGTGGCAGGGCCTGAAATTCGGCACCTGGTACGAGCTGCTATGGACGATCCCCCGGGTGTTGATGATATGGCTGGCGACCACCTGGGTTCCACCGAAAGAGCCGGAACCCGCACTCAAAGAAAGCTCATCGGAGTCCTTGCTGCTCGCGCAATTTGCGCATATCGCGTTCCCGCTTGTCGTTCTGGCGATGGCGACGTCAGCAATCGGCCAACAGTTGAAGCTTGCGGCGGTGGCGGTGTTGGCATCGTTCGGTTGTTCCAGCGTGCGATTGCTGCTGAGCCAACGTGCGCAGAGTGAACTGCTTGCGCAACAGAAACGCTCGGCGGAATCCTTGAGAACAGCAGAGGCAAAGTTCCGGGGCCTGCTGGAGTCCGCGCCGGACCCCATGGTGGTGGTGAATCGAGAAGGTAGAATCGTGCTGGTGAACGCGCAAGCAGAAGAGACGTTTGGGTACCGGCGAGAAGATATGTTGGGGCAGCCGATGGACATCTTGGTCCCCGAGAGGCTTCGGGAAAAGTGTTTGGAATATCAAGCCAAGTTCCTGGGAGAGCCGCGCAGGGCTTCCATGGGTGCAACCCTGGAGATCTACGCAGTGCGCAGGGATGGCACCGAGTTCCCCGTGGAGATCAAGTTGAGCCTGTTGGAAACCGAAGAGGGCTTGTGGGGGTGCGCAGCGATCCGGGATCTGACCGAGCGGCGGAAACTGGAGCAGCAGTTCCGGCAAGCACAAAAAATGGAGTCCATCGGGACGCTGGCGGGAGGGATCGCGCACGATTTCAATAACCTATTGACGGTCATCCTGAGCTACAGCAGTTCCCTTTCTGAAGAACTCCCAAAAGATTCGAGACACCGCCGCGCCGCGGAGCAAGTCCACGTGGCCGCGGAACGCGGGGCCGCCCTGACCAGCCAGATGCTGGCCTTCAGCCGGAAGCAGGTGTTTCAGTTGCGCGTCGTGAATCTCAACGACATCATCCGAAACTTGCTGAAGATGCTACAGAGGGTCATCGGGGAACACATCGAGATCAAGATGGCGCTGGCGGAAGATCTGGCACCGGTAAAGGCGGATGCCGGGCAGCTCGAACAGGTGTTGATGAATCTGAGCGTCAACGCGCGAGATGCCATGCGCGAGGGCGGGAAACTTACCCTAGAGACGCGAAACGTAGAACTGGACGAGGATTTCCTGCGGCTCCACCTGGGGTCTTCGTCAGGGCCGCACACGATGCTTACAGTTTCGGACACCGGGATGGGCATGGACGCGGCGACACTGGCGCGCATCTTTGAACCGTTCTTCACGACCAAAGGGCCCGGGCATGGAACAGGCCTGGGATTGGCGATGGTCTATGGCGTGGTGAAACAGAGCGGCGGGTACATCGGGGTATACAGCGAGGTGGGGAAAGGCACTACGTTCAAAATTTATCTGCCGCAGGTGACCGAGACGGCAGAGAATGCCGTATCGAAGAAACCGCAACAAGATCGCAAGCAAGGCTCGGAGACCATCCTGCTGGTAGAGGACGACGCCGCGGTGCGAGAGCTTGTAAGCGCGATGCTGACTGCGAAGGGGTACAACGTGCTGGTTTCGCAACAACCTCAAGATGTGGGAACGATTTGCGAGCGGCATTCCGGACGCATTCACCTTCTGCTCACGGATATGGTCCTGCCGGGGATGAGCGGGCGCGAGATCGCCAAGCACGTCGGTGCGTTGCGGCCGGACGTCAAAATACTTTTTATGTCGGGTTACACGGATGAGGCGTTGGCCCACAGTCATGGTTTCGAGGGGGAGTTCGAATTTCTGCAGAAGCCGTTCTCCGCGGTTACGCTCACGTCAAAGGTCCGCGAGGTTCTGGACGCGGACGGAATTAACTTCGTATAAAAAGCCGAAACGCCGGGGCCGCCGACCTGATGCTGGTAAGAGCTTTAGCGCATTTCTTGACCCTGCGCGCAAGGGTCGAATACACTACTAAATTCGGAATCAGCCGCTGACAATGGTGGGTTGGTGTTCTGCGGGTGAAAGAGACCGCTCTGCGATTGCGTATTACCTATCGCAAATAACAAAGGGGGATTGTTTTGCCAAAGCGCACATTTCAACCGCGACGCCGCCGGCGCGCCAAGACGCACGGCTTCCGCGTTCGCATGAAGACCAAGGGCGGCCGCAAGGTGCTGGCGGCGCGCCGCAAGAAGGGACGCCATCGGCTCACCCCCGAATAATGCGGCGAACCTGTCGCACAGCGCCGTTTCGAATGTGCGCGGGAATCGGTTCCCGCGCGAAGCGCGGCTGGTGCGGCGCGGAGAGTTTGATGCCGTCTACCGCGCAGGGAAGCGCCGTTCGAGTTCCCACTTCACAGTTTTCTTTCGCGCCAACGAACTGCCGCAAAGCCGTTTTGGCTTCAGCATCAAAAAAGCCCTGGGCGGCGCGGTAGTGCGCAATCGGATCCGGCGGCGCTTGCGCGAGATGGTGCGCTGCCACCGGCTGGAGATACCCGCAGGATGGGACATCGTCATTCACCCGAAGAGTTCGGTGGCGTGCGCGGAGTTTGCGGCGCTGACCGCGGATTTGCTGCGTGTGCTGAAGAACGTGTAATACATTCCTGTGAGGTAGCGTCTGGGACTTCTCCGGATTCGTCCCTCGACACCGTACCGACGCAGGAGAGGACAAGCACAGGCGTCAGGGCGGCGCTGTTTGCGGTGCGATTCTACAAAGCCTATTTGTCAATTCTGTTTGCGGGAAGCTGCCGCTTTGAGCCGACGTGTTCGCGCTATGCCTACGAGGCCATTGAACGATTTGGCGTGGCGCGCGGAATATGGCTCGGGCTGAAGCGGCTGCTGCGCTGCCACCCTCTTTCGCGCAGATTTGGTTACGACCCGGTTCCGGAGAAATGGGAAGAGATGCCAACGAGTTCAACCTCATCAGAAGTTTTACATCCTGAGTCGCACTCATGAACGCTCCGGGACAAAAAGATAAGTTCACGCCGGAGCTGCGGATTCTGGTGGCTTCGCTGTTGTCCTTTGGCGTGATCATTCTCTGGGCAAGGTTTTTCGGACCGAAGCCGCAAATCCCGCCCACACAAACCAATCGCCCGGCGCAGACTGCTCCGGCCACTCCAGGTCCGGCGACATCACCGGCGGCGAATCCATCGCAGCCCGCTGCGGCGTCGGCAACCATCGCTCCTGCAAAGCAGGTGAACGTTGCGGCAAAGAACGATTCGCAGGAGCGCACCATCATCGTCGAGAATAATCTCTACCGCGTGGAGATTTCGAATCGTGGCGCGGTGGTGAAGAGTTGGCAGTTGAAAGGTTACATGGATGACGCCAAGCCGCAGCGTGTGCTCGACGTAGTGCATCCCGAGGCATCGCAACAAACCGGCGACTGGCCTTTCGCCGTGGTGCTCGATGATGAGCAGTTGCAGAATGCGGCAAACGGCGGACTATACAGAGCCTGGGTAAGTGAGCCCGGTCCTGCAGCGGAAACTCACGGCCAGGATTACTCGATTCTTCCCGCGAATCCGATCAAGGCTCCTTCTGGACTGGATTTCGTCTGGAGCGACGGCCACCTGGAAGTCACTAAGCACTTTCAATTTGATCACACGTATGTGGTTCGTGTGGAAACCTCCGCCAAGTTCAACGGCAATCCTATTAAGGCCGGTCTTGGCTGGCTCGGCGGCTTCGGTGATTTGACGGTAACGAACCCCGCGCCTGTGGAAACGGTCACGACGTACTACAGCGAGGGCGGGAAGATCGCGAATTTTCCGCACAAGAAGTTGGACGGTCTGGACAAGTGGGGGCCCGGCCTGTGGCAAGGTGGAAAAGATTTCGTCGGCATTGAGGATCGCTACTTCACAGCGGCGTTTCTGCCGCCAATCATTGGCCGCGGTGACGCCGTCCCGGTGCCGATGGGCACGCTCGAAACTCGCTACTGGAAGGCGTCGCGCACCGTCAAGGTGAATGGACAAGACACGCTGGAACCGGTCCCGCAAGTAGCAGCAGCGACGCAGCCGCTGGCCCTGCGCGTCTACGTTGGTCCAAAAGATTACGACGATTTGAAGAAGATGAATCCACCGCTGCACGGGCTGATCAATTTCGGTTGGCTGGAGTTTATCGCCGAGCCTCTTTTCCACGGCCTGAAATGGCTGCACACCTACATTCCCAACTGGGGATGGGCCATCGTTGTCCTGACGCTGGTCATCAATATGCTCCTGTTTCCGCTGCGCATTTCGAGCTACAAAACGACGCTAAAAATGCAGCGTGTAGCACCGGAAATCAAAGCCATCCAGGAGAAGTACAAGAAATATTCGATGCGTGATCCGCGCAAAGCGGAGATGAACAAGGAAGTGATGGCCATCTACAGCCGCGAGGGCATCAATCCGGTGGGCGGCTGCTTCCAGATGTTCCTGCAAATGCCGGTGTGGTTCGGATTGAATACCGCGCTGCGCTACGCCATCGAGATGCGCCACGCGACTTGGCTGTGGGTTCTGGACCTTTCTGCAAAAGACCCCTATTACATTTTGCCGGTGCTGATGGGTGTGTCCATGTACCTCGTCTCGAAAATGACGCCGATGACTGCGACGGACCCGCAGCAGCAGGCCATGATGAAGATCATGCCCATCACCATGGCGGGCATTTTCATGATTTCGCCGATTTCGAGCGGGCTGGCAGTGTATATTCTCACCAGCAGCGTGGTTGGCATCGCGCAGCAGTGGTATTTGAACCGCACCCATCCGGTGCCGGCTCCCGCGAAGCCCGTGCGCGGGAAAAAGTCTTAGGAAACATTTCAGAGAGGCAGAAGCGGTTCGCAACGTTCGAACGACCGATGGCTCAAGTACTCATCCGCGATGGGAAGTTAGACCGCCAGGCCGCTGCCGATGCCCTGCGCCAGTTTCTGGAGAACATCGTCCGCGTCTCCGGGCTCGAGCTAAAGGTGAACGTGCGGCCAATTGCTGCCGAGGGAGAAGGCTCGGGAGGCAACGCGGAAGTCCTCGCCGACATTGACGGCAAAGACAAAGAAATTCTCCTGGAGCACGGCGGCGAAGTCTTGAAAGCGTTCGAACACCTCGCCTTGCGCGCGCTGCGGATGGAACCGGCCTATCATGAAAAGATACACATCGATTGCGGCGGCTACCGGGCGCTGCGGTTTGAAGAATTGCGCATGACGGCGCGCGTGGCCGCGGAGCGCGTGCAAAGTTCTCGCCAGCCCTTCCGGCTGAATCCTATGTCTTCGCGCGAGCGCCGCATCGTGCATCTGGCGCTGAAGGATGTTGCCGGAATTCGCACCGAAAGCGTGGGCGTCGGGGAAGAACGCCAGGTCGTCATTCATCCCGCGGACAGCAAGCCCTCCCGGTAGTTCCACTTCACTACAGGAAGAATGACAGGCACGAATGCCTGTCTTACCGCGTGGCCCAGCCTTGCGACAGCACGTTCCCGTCTGGGCCGAATCGCACCCGATACGTGAAGGCTGCAGGGCGGTCGCGGCGTACTTGAACAAAACGGACGTCGGCAATTTCCACGACGGCGACATCGCCTTCCTTGTGGAAACGCGTTACGGGAAATCGCGAGAACCACAGAACCTTCTGCACTTCGGGCAGGCGTTTGGCGACCTCGATGTACGAATTCGGCGGGGCGTCGGGGAAATAGTGGTGCTCCAGCGTAAGCAATTCCCCGTCGCTTGCGGGCTTGTCGGCAAGGTCCATGCGCAGCTCGTAGACGCCGCGCTCGGTTCGAACCAGCCCGTCCCAGTGCCAGAGCGATGGCGGAAGGGGTAACGCGCCGATGGATTCGACTCGCAACGGATACAGCTCAGCAAATTTCTGAATACGCACGAGCGCGACGTGGTGCGCGTAGGCGGCGCACGCGACATAGATCAGCGCCGCGGCGAAACCGGCCCGATTCCACGTGTCGTGACGGATCTTCACGCCCCATCCGAGGAGTGCAGGCAAAAGAAAGAGCCCGGCAAAAATAAGTATGGCACCCAGAACAACACGCCCGGAAACCGGCGCGCCAACGCGTTCACCAATTTTCGCGATGAGGAACGGCGTGGGCAGGAACACCAGCCACATCCCAATGGCGCGGCGCTTCTCCTTTTCCGGATGCGCATACACCCAGGCGAGCAACTGCGGAACAAGGAGAATCGCGGTCAGCGTGAAATCCACAATGAAAATAATGTCCCACGCAGGGCGCGACCATTGCAGCGGAGACCAAATCATCGTCCCAAAAGAAGTCACCAGATCGAGCAGGATGTGGCTCAGGACGCCCACGGCATAAATTCCCGTCAGCGCCAGGAATGACGGCGCTTCCCACTTCCGCGGATTGGCAAACGCGCGCGTGATCCCCGCGAGAAGCAACGCCCAAAGTGGAAGCAGGACCAACGAATGCGTGATGCTGCGGTGCCAAGTAATTACAAGGAGTCGATCGTGGGAGAAAATATCGCGGAGCACATCGGAGTCGGGAAAGATCGCGCCGAGCATTAGCGACCAAGTGATGATGCGGCCGCGGTTCATCGGATGCGAGGCGAACATGTCCTCGCCGCGGAAGACGGCCTTTCCAATCAGCGCCCCAGCGATGCCGTGTGTAATCGTGTCCATTGTTAGCGTCTATCCGATGAGATCTTGGGGCGACATTCTAGCGGACGGATAAGAGCGGATTCGTCTTTGGGATGACTTTGCCAATGCGCTGCGCGGCGACGCCGTGGCGGTCGAGAGTGGCGACCGCGGCATCCGCAGATTCTGGCGAGATGGCAATCAGCAGGCCGCCGGACGTTTGCGGGTCGAAGAGCAGGTCGCGATATTCCTGTGAAACGCTCTCAGCGAAACCAACACAATCGCCAATGAAATCGCGGTTATTCTTCAGCCCGCCAGGGAGAAATCCTCCGCGCGCGGCTTCGAGGGCGCCAGGAAAGAAGGAAATCGCAGCATGATCGACCTCCAGAGAAACAGCTTCGATTCCTCGTTCTGGGCTGCCCAGCGCCATCTCGCGCGCGTGGCCTAGCAGGCCGAATCCTGTAATATCCGTCACCGCATGAATCGGCTGCGACGTTCCGGCCTGTTCTTGCATTTCTCGCAATGCCTCAGAAGCCGCGCGATTCAACTGTGTCATGGAGGCGATCGCCGCGTCCAAATCCGCCGCTATCGCGCGATCTTTTTTGAGCGCCGTGGAGAGCACTCCCGTTCCGAGAGCCTTCGTCAATAGCAGAACATCCCCCGCTTGCGCGCCGACATTTCTCCACACGCGCTGCGGATGAATGATACCGGTAACCGCGTACCCAAACTGAATATCGTCATTGCGAATCGAGTGGCCGCCGATAACGCTGCACTTTGCTTCCATCATCTTCGAAAGCCCGCCACGAATAATCTGCTCCAGGATCTCCGGCTCGCCCTTTTCCGGAAACCCGACGATCGAAAGCGCGGAAACCGGCCTCCCGCCCATGGCATAAACATCACTCAGCGAATTTGCCGCCGCAATCTGCCCGAAGGTGTGCGGGTCATCCACGATCGGTGTAAAGAAATCCACGGTCTGAACCATGGCCATTTCCGGGCTCAGCAGATACACCCCAGCGTCGTCGTTGGTGTCAAAACCAACGAGCACGTTGGGATCAGTTGGCCGCGGCAAACGGCGCAAAACGGAATCCAGCAACCCTGGACTCAGCTTCGCCGCTCAACCCGCTGCCTTGACCATGGCCGTGAGTTTCACGGATGGGGTCAAGCCGCACCTCGCTGTAGTGCGCTTCGATTATAGCGATGTGCCGCCTTTCGTGCTCGCGTGCAGTGCGCCTTTGCGTACTTGCGCTGCGCATGGGGAAAGTGTTCTGATTCGCGGATGCCCTGGGACATTTGGCTGATCTTCCTGGTGCTTGGCGTCGTTCTGCCTTGGCGCGGACGAGCACGCATGAAGAAATTGCTGGCGATGCCACGCGTCAGCACGATGGAGCGCCTCTCCCTTTACGCCTCAACCATTGCCTTTCAATGGCTGGCCGTTGCCGCTGTAGCATGGCGCGCGTGGGCGCACGGTTTCACGGCCTCCCAGTTTGGTCTGATAGTCCCTGATAGAAGCAAGATTCTCATCGCAGCAGTTGTTGGCACCGCGGCGATCGCGTCTCTTCAGTGGCTGAACCTGCGACGCCTCGGGAGAATTCCTGTCGAAGCACGGGGATCCCTTCAAGCCATCGCGGAACGCATTTTGCCGCAATCCACGGTAGAGTTGCTTCCTTACCTCGCGCTGGCGATGACCGCGGGCCTCTGCGAGGAGTTTCTTTATCGCGGATTCGCCATGGCCGTGCTCCTCCACGTTGGATTACCAGCATGGGCCGTAGTGCTGCTGTCTTCCGTCCTTTTTGGGCTGGCGCACAGCTACCAAGGACGCGGTGGGATTGTGATGACGCTCTTGATTGGCCTCATTCTCGGGACGAGCCGACTCGCGTACGGCAGCCTGATGCCTGCGATTTTCTGGCACAGCGGCGTGGATGTGGTCGCCGGAACGGCTGGACCACGATACTTGACGCCGAGGGGAGCTAGTAGCCAAGAAAGGGAAAATGTGATACACTAGAACTAAACAGTTACTACTATGACAACAGCTATCTCAGTCCCCTCAGTTGCCGTAATACGCCGTGCTCTGACGGAATTCAGTCTCCCTGCGTACGACGATCAACTGCTTCAAATTCAACAATATATGAAGATTTTGCTGACTTGGAATGAAAAGGTCAACCTAACGGCGATTCGCGACCCGCTGGAGATCCTTCACCGGCATTTTTGTGAATGTATGTACGCCGCCGAGGCCATTTCCCTTGAAAAGGGTCGGCTCGCCGACGTGGGTTCTGGGGGCGGTTTTCCTGGTCTGGCGCTGAAGATTATCCGGCCTGGTTTGCAGGTTTTTCTGGTCGAATCGAACATTAAGAAGGTCACATTTCTGGCGGAAGTCATTCGTGAATTGGGACTTAAGGGCGCACAGGTGCTGGCACGGCGTTACGAGGAGCTTGGCGAGGAGATAGCGCCTCTGGAGTACATCTGTTCTCGTGCTCTGGGCGAATTTCCCGGTTTTCTCGAGTGGGCCAGGTCAGAACAGATTGCCGCGAAACGAGTTATTCTGTGGATTGGAGCCCGGGATCTCTCTGAAATCCAGAGCATCAATACATGGGAGTGGCAAGAGCCTATTCCGGTACCCCATTCCCTGCGAAGGCTCCTGTTAGTGGGCAATAAGAAGTCTTCTTCTGCTAGCACTTCGCTCCCCGCGATAGTGTGATGATTTGTGTTCCACGTGGAACATCCCGGCTTTCACACGTCGATTTACACACACCGACGGTGTTCCACGTGAAACATCTTGCATCCTTGCCCATCGTTTGCTAGATTCTCGCAGGGCGGGGAACATTGGCTCGAATTATCGCCGTTGCAAACCAAAAGGGTGGAGTAGGCAAGACGACAACTGCCGTCAATCTTGCCGCGTGTCTTGCTTCCGCCGAACAGCCCACTCTTCTCATCGATTGTGATTCCCAGGCAAATGCTACTGCTGCGATTGGCTTTGCGAAGGACCCCTCTCGGCGGACGCTCTACCACATTTTGATTCTCAACGAGCCATTCGACAGGATCATCCAAAAATCGCAAGTGGATAACCTGGATGTTGTTCCGGCCGATAAAAACCTCGCTGGCGCGGCAGTTGAGCTCGTAAATACCGAGAATCGCGAGTATTTGCTGCAAGCGGCGCTAAAAGCGCTGGACGATAAATACCGATTCATTATCTTGGACTGCCCTCCCGCCTTGGATCTTCTCACCCTGAATGCACTCGTGGGTGCAAACGCCGTGCTGGTTCCTATTCAGTGTGAATACTTGGCGCTAGAGGGCGTTTCCGAATTGCTCGACACCCTGATGCGCATCCGGCGCACGCTGAATCCCAGCCTCGAAATCGAAGGAATCCTGCTTACCATGTATGACGAGCGGACTTCGCTCTCGCGCCAAGTAGCTACGGATTTGCGCAGCTTCTTTGGAACGCAAATCTTCAAAAGCGTGATTCCGCGCAACGTGCGGCTCGCGGAAGCGCCAAGTTTCGGCAAACCGATCATTTTTTACGATGTTCACAGCAAGGGCGCAGAAGGCTATACACAGCTCGCCCAGGAGGTCATTGCCAATGCCAAGAAACGCACTGGGACGGGGGCTCGGAGCGCTCATTCGGGAGCTTCAGCCTAAGGATTCTCCAGAAGTCGCCGCAACCATCCAACCACACGCGACGAGCGCCAGCGGCGCTGCCGCCACTCCCGCCCGTGAAGCTGCATACGCCGGGCCTCAGCAGATCGACATCGACCTGATTGAACCAAGTCCTTTCCAGCCGCGGACGCGTTTTCGCGAAGAAGCCCTCGACGAGCTGGCGCGATCGATCAAAGCCAGCGGGATTATCCAGCCATTGGTTGTTCGCCCAATCGGCTCGCGATATCAGTTAATCGCCGGCGAGCGCCGTTGGCGCGCAGCTCAGCGCGCAAGCCTCTCCAAAGTTCCGGTTATTGTTCGGCAGGTTTCTGACGACCTGGCGTTGGAAATGACGCTGGTCGAAAACATCCAGCGCGAAGACCTCAATGCTATCGAAGCCGCGCGTGCATTCGAGCGCTTAATGGACGAAGCTCGGTTGACCCAGGAATCCGTCGCTGAACGAACCGGCAAGGATCGCGCCACGATCGCGAATTCGATTCGTCTGTTAAAGCTGGAACAGAAGATTCAGGATTGGATCGAGGAAGGGAAATTGACGGCAGGCCACGGTCGCGCACTGCTCGCCTTGTCGGATTCGCAATTGCGCATGCGTTACGCTACGCGGGCTGCGCGTGGTGGATTGACAGTCCGCCAGATTGAGAAGCTGGCGTCGCGGCGGGCGTCTGGCGGGCGCGCGCCGGTGGAAGTTCATCTGGACGCGAACATCCGCTCCGCTCTGGATGAACTTCAGCGGCACCTCGGCACGAAGGTGCTTTTGCATCAGAAAACGAAAATGCGTCCGGGGCAACTCGTCCTCGAGTTTTACGACGACGATCAGCTAATGGGTCTTTACGATCGCTTGATGAAATAGCTTTGCGAGTTCCGCCGACGGCTTACTGCCCGTTCGTTCAGTCGCACATTCGACAACACACTTCGTGAGTTGCGTTGACTTATCTGCGTGCGCGGCTAAAGTAGAACAATCTCTACGGGGGTTTTGCAATGGCGTGGAAGTGGCCCAGCGCTGCCAAAGATGGCGCAAGCGAAGAATGGACAGGATTCATCGATCAGGGAGTGTCTCTCGAAGGCACGCTGACGGTCACCGGCACGTTCCGAATCGACGGCAACGTGAAGGGCAATATTATTTCCGAGCAGACAGTGATCCTCGGCGATGGCGCGAAAGTCGAAGGTCAAATAGAGGGCAATCGCGTGGTGATCTCCGGCCGTTTCGACGGCGTGATTTTCGCCAAGGGCCGCGTGGAGATTGAAGCCAAGGGCGTGGTGACGGGAGAAGTGCACTCCCCGTGCATGGTCATCGACCCGGGCGGAATTTTCGACGGGCGCTGCCACATGCTGGGATCTTCGGAAGCCGCTGCGACGGTGACGATTCCCATTCGTGCCGTCGGCAACGGTTAATCTTAACTTACTCTATAATTATATAACTTCGTATATAGCATTCACCTTCGATCATCCCATAAATCTGCGCTCTTCAAACCCGATCAATCTCATCGAGTTCGCATCCCAGGTTGACACGCTTCATAGGCCCGTCTATCGTTCGGAAGAGTCGTTATCGAGGGATTGCGGATGAGGATTCTCGTGCTGGGCGGCGGCGGGCGCGAACACGCGCTGGTGTGGAAGCTAAAGCAGAGTCCCCGCGTGGAAAAAATCTGGTGCGCCCCCGGCAATGGCGGCATTGCCGCGGACGCCGAATGCATGGCCATTGATGCGGGCGACGTCGCCGCCGTCGTTGCGCTAGCCGAAAAGATTCAGCCCGATCTGACCGTCGTGGGCCCGGAACTCCCTCTCGTGAACGGGCTGACGGATGCGTTCCGCCATCAGAATTGGGCTGTTGTTGGTCCTTCTCAAAAAGCCGCGCAACTGGAAGGCAGCAAAGTTTTCTCTAAGGAGTTATTGCAACGCCATCGCATTCCCACGGCAAGGATGTATGGCGCATTTGATTCTCCGCAAGAAGTCTATAAAGCGCTGAACTCTGTAAAATTCCCCGTGGTGATTAAGGCCGATGGATTGTGTGCCGGCAAGGGAGTTTTTTTGGCGCCGGACTTTGCCGCCGCGAAGGACTTCGTGGAACGCGCGATGGAAAAGAACGAACTCGGTCCCGGCGGAAACCGAATCCTTCTTGAAGAAGCTCTCGAAGGGGAAGAGCTCTCATTCATCATTCTCACTGATGGAAAGCGCTATGCGCCGCTCGTGCCGACACGCGATCATAAGCGTGTCTTCGACGGAAACCAGGGGCCAAACACGGGGGGAATGGGGGCGTACTCCACCGATGAATTGTTACCGGAGCGTCTTCGTGAAACCGTCCGCTCGGCTATTGTCGAGCCCACTCTGCAAGGGCTGGCGGCAGACGGCATCCCTTACCAGGGCTTCCTTTATATTGGCCTGATGCTGACCAAGTCTGGTCCCAAAGTTCTGGAGTTCAATTGCCGGCTAGGGGACCCAGAAGCCCAGGCGATTCTGGCGAGGATCGATTTCGACTTGGCTGAAGTCTTGAGCGATGTGGGTGCTGGGCGCCTCGCCCCCCCCAAGTTGTGCTGGAAGACTGATGCCAGCGCTTGCGTAGTGCTGACGTCGGGCGGCTATCCGGGAAGATTCGAGGCGGGCAAGAAGATTGATGGCCTAACCGCTGCGGAGCGGATTACCGGTGTGAAGGTCTTGCACGCCGGTACAAAGCTTGCAGGAAGTAGCGTCGTCACAAGCGGCGGCAGAGTGCTCGGCGTTACGGCAGCGGCGGCATCGCTCAAGGCCGCGTTGGCTTCTGCCTACGAAGCCGCCTCGAAAATCCACTTCGAGGGAATGCACTACCGCAAGGATATCGGAGCTCACGCAACGGGACTAAGGGCTGCGGGAGATTAGCCATGGCGAGGGTGCACAATCTCTTCCGTGCTCCGAGGAAGCGCCTGCCGATGGAGGAGCTTGCCGAAGTCCAGGTAGTAACCGACGCCGGCTTTGAGGGCTGCGCGCATGCGCGAGCGGCAAGCAAGCGTCAAGTCTTGCTGGTGGATCGCGAGACCTTAGAGGCCATGGACCTTCGGCCGGGAATTATTCGCGAGAACATCACCACGGATGGCTTGAATGTGAATAGCCTGCAGATCGGCCAGCTCCTGCGCGTCGGCCAGGCGCGTTTGGAAGTCACCTCGGTTTGCACGCCGTGCGATCAGATGGAAGCTATCCGGCCTGGACTCCGCAAAGAGCTGTGGGGACGCCGGGGCATGTTGTGCCGCGTGTTGGACGGTGGACTGATCCGGCGCGGCGACGCCATCGAAAAACTCTCGTAAGGAACGCTGGCCGGTCGACGGCTTTCCACCGGGTTTGCGCGAGGACAAGAAATCCTCCAAGCGTGGTCAAGGAGCAAGCCGGCGAGCCGGTTTCGCCGCAAGGGCAACACTGCGCCCGTGGCCCGTAGGAGCATCCGCAGCGAACGCCTTGCCAGCGTCGAGACGCAGCGCCAGACGCGGCCACTCCTGCGGCCAGACTGTGCCTCATGAAGTTTCGTCGATTCATCGCAACCTCCGCGCCCGGCAAGCTTACTCCATTCGCCTGCTGCAGTCTTCATCTCGTGTCGTAAATGTTTTAAGTCCCCGGTTAGTCGCCAAGCCGGAAGTTACCATCGGTGGGTTGGGCTAACACTTAGCCGCGAGCTCGTGTATCAGAAGATTGGGTGAAATTCTAGGGTTTGGGCGTGCGCCGCAGTGTGGGCGCATCGGGCGGGCGGTTCTTGTCGTCCTGGGCCTTCTCGACAGGCTCCTCGGGCGGAACCATCCATTCGAATCCACGGCGCTCGTCCATCGTGCCCAGAACAAACGTGGAATTCCCGGCAATCAGGGGCAGCACGGCGCGCATGAAATCGGCGGAATCGATCGGGGCAGCCTTTTGCGCCTGGCCGCCACGGATACTATCGAGCACCTTTACAAACCGTGGATCGCCGGAGCCAAGGTGCGTGATGTTCGGGTCGTTGCCCTGGATCAGCTCGGCCAATGTGGGCCCTTTCGCGTTCGGAGGGTAACGGCTTTCCACAATCGTGCGAGGAGCATGTTTTTCCGGCGGGTAGAGCTGCGTGAAGCGCGGGCGCTGAATACGCGTCTGCCAATAGTCGCCACGCGTGGCAATTTGCGACTGCTCCATATGATACTCCACGACCCACACCTCAGGTCCGTACTCGTTGGGAGCGTAGCCAATGATCACGAGCTGGAAAATGGGGTCATCGGGAGAGAAATCAACTTTGTGATGCAGTTGAGCGACGAAAGGACGAAGCTTCTCAAGGAAAGCGACTCCGATCGTTTCCAAGTCCGTCTCGCCCTCACCGGGAGCTTGATAGCGGGTATCGCCACGGCTGACACGTTGGAAATTGCGGTCGAGGCGGAAGGGCTTAGGGTCGGCCGGAATGCGCCATTCCGAAGCTCCAAATAGGATGCCGATGTGCGTTGCATCCAGGTCCATGACGCGCGGGGGAATCGAATTCCGCTCCACCGGCTGATTGATGGCCGCAAAGATGATGGCGTCCTTGGCCACGTGAACGATAGCCCGGCCGCCGGCGAGGTTAGCGATGATTTCGTCTTCGCGCTGGTCCTGCGCCAGGGCGTCAAGCGGAAACGCGCAGAGGACTACGGCGAAAAGGACGAGCGTAATTCGGCACACAGATGGTGCTCGAAAAAATCGTGAAAATATTGCGCCGCGTCCCGCCATGACAGGTTGGTCTCCAGCTCAAAGGAAAGTTTCGCAAGCAGCTTCACGCCGCGCGACCCCATCCGGGCAATGGGAAACCGTAAACCTCACACTATCACACCTGGATGGGACGGATGGGACTGGCGATTCGTTAACACGCGGGAAAATCGCGCTTGACCGCGCAATTCACTTCACGTTGCAATGACAACATAGCGTGTTTGAACATTCTGCGAGGCTCCCCTACCATGGCTAACAAGATTCGCGGCATCGAAGGAATGAAGCACGGCGAGCTGGACTTCGAGATTCAGCGCGGAGCAAAGTTCGTCCTTTTCCAATACTGCATTTCCATCATCGTCCTCACCTTCCGGCGGCCATCGGATATTTACTTTCTCCGGCAAGGCGAAAATTCCGTGGTGAAGGGCCTGCCCTTTACTTTGCTGTCGCTGGTTGCCGGTTGGTGGGGCATCCCGTGGGGGCCGATTTACACGATTCAGTCCGTCTACAACAATTCGCGCGGCGGAAAAGACGTTACGCAATCCGTGGTCAATTCACTGCGGGCGCAAGCCGCCTCCCCGGCAACTCCCAAGACCTGAGAGTGCGAGTTCCGCGCGACCGCCACATCGAGTAAACTATTGGTCAAATATCATCGATGGCGAGCAAAACATGGGACTCAGAAAACCAAAAAGTATCAAGCACAACGGCAAGTCGCTGGTGGAAATTCTGGAAGCGCACGAGCGCTTTTTTACGGGCAAGGACGGTGGGGCACGCGCTGACCTGACCGGCGCGGATCTTTCCCACGCAGACCTCAGTGGAGTCAACCTCAGCGGCGCGATCCTTCGCAATTCGAATTTGGAGGGAAGCGACTTGCGCAAAGCGAAACTTCCCGGCGCCGATCTTTCGAATGCAAATTTGCACAGGGCGGACCTCCGCAACACGGACATGACGGAAGCGATTCTTCCCGGAGCGGACTTGACCGAAGCGCAGGCCAGCGGCGTGGAATTTTTTCGCTGCGACCTTTCGAACGTAAATTTCCAGCGCGCTCAATTGCGCAATGTGAATTTGCGGTTGGCGAACGTGACCGGCGCAAGATTTTCGGGCGCTGACATGGGCGTAGCCATTTTGCGAGAGACGGATTTGACGGGAGCGGATCTTTCGGGCGTCGATCTTTCCACAGCACTTTTGCCGAAAGGTTTTTCGGCGCCGCAAGCTGCGAAGAAGAGCGCATAGAGATGGCATTCGAACGGTCTTGGATGGCAAGCCGCTAAAAAAAGCGCACTGAGCGGATTTTAATCGTTCATGGATGGCAATCCGCGCTTTGGCGTGGTAGCCTCACGCGGAAGAATACAAACCTCGTCGTGAATCCCGTGGCTACGCCCGCCGCCCAACTCGACCGCTCGGCCGCGCGCGAACGCGTGCTGGAAGTGATCCGTGGCCTGCTTGAGGAATTGGGCAGCCAGGGCGCGCTGCCGATTCTCAACGTCCACTCGCAACTCGACCGCGATCTAGGCCTCGGCAGCCTGGAGCGTGTGGAACTGCTGGCGCGGCTGGAAACGGCATTCGGCATGCGTTTGCCGGACCGCGTCGCTTCCGAAGCGAACACGCCGGAGGAATTGGCGCGTGCCATTCTGAGCGCGCCCGGGTCAATTGTAGAAGATGAGGAAGAAAGCTCGGCGTTGCGAGCTTCCGTAACCGTTCAAAAACTGCACCGCGCCGCAACCGACACGGGCGTCTTCTCCGCCGAAACTCTCATCGATGTTCTGCGCTATCGCGCAGCGCACGACGCCCAGCGCAACCACCTTTTAATCAGTGAGGACGGCGACGCCGGGGAACGCAGCTTTACGTTGACGTTTGGCGAGCTTTATGCCGCGGGGAACCGCTGCGCTGCGGAGTTGGCGCGGCGTGGTGTGCCCGCCGGCGGACGAGTCGCGCTGATGCTGCCGACGTCGAGCGCGTTCTTCGTGTCTTACGCCGGAATTCTTCTCGCTGGAGCGATTCCCGTCCCCATTTACCCGCCGTTTCGCGCCGACCGCATCGAGGAGTACGCCGCCAGGCAATCGGCAATTCTGAACAATGCGGAAGTTTGCATGCTGCTGACGTTCCGCCGCGCGGAATCCGTTGCCAAATTGCTGCGGCCCCGTGTGCGTTCGCTTGAGGGAGTCGTAGACGCGGAAAAATTGATCGACGCAGCGGATAAAGCTCCGCCCCTATCGCCCGGCGCTTTGCCGTTGCATGTTACCGGAAGCCGCGCGCGCCAAGGCAGCGACATTGCGCTGCTGCAGTATACATCCGGTTCCACGGGCGACCCCAAAGGGGTCATCCTGACGCACGCAAATCTGCTCGCCAACATGCGCGCCATTGGCGAAGCGGTCCAGATCACACCGGACGACGTCGGCATCAGCTGGCTCCCGCTGTACCACGACATGGGTTTGATTGGCGCGTGGCTAACGCTGTTGCATTTCGGCACGCCACTGGCGGTGATGTCGCCGCTGGCTTTCTTGACGCGCCCGGAGCGCTGGCTGCAAGCGTTTCACAAACACCGCGGAACCATCGCTGCCGCGCCAAATTTTGCCTATGAACTCTGCGTGCGCAAAATCGCGGACAAGGATATTAAGGGCATTGACCTTAGCCCCTGGCGCGCGGCGTTGAATGGCGCCGAACCGGTGAATCCGGAGACACTTGATCGTTTCGCGGAGCGTTTCGCAAGTTACGGCTTCCGCCGCGAAGCGCAGCTTCCTGTCTACGGCTTGGCGGAGTCGGCTCTGGGAGTCACCATCCCGCCGCTGAATCGCGGCCCGCTGGTGGATCGCGTGGAGCGTGAGACGTTTACGGCTAAGGAGCGCGCGGTGCCGGCGGCGCCTGACGATGAAACCGCAATTGCGTTTGTCTCTTCGGGAAAAACGCTCCCTAATCACGAAGTCCGCATCGTGGATGAACGCGGCAGCGAAGTTCCAGACCGCACGGAAGGCTTCTTGTGGTTTCGCGGCCCGTCAGCGACCGCTGGCTACTATCGTAATCCCAAGGCGACCGAAGCTCTGTTCCCGTGTGGTCCCACCGCTGATCCGGGCGAATTCGCGTGGGTGAATTCCGGCGACCGCGCGTACCGCGCCGATGGCGAAATCTACGTCACTGGCCGCGTGAAGGACATCATCATCAAGGGCGGACGCAATTTGTATCCGCACGAAGTCGAGGAACTTGCTGCGCGCGCCGAGGGAATTCGTAAGGGATGCATCGTCGCCTTCGGCTTGACGGACGAAGCCACCGGTACGGAAAAGTTGGTGGTGGTCGCCGAGACTCGTGAAAGCGATGCGGCGCGGCGTTTGGCTCTCGCTTCCGCAGTGACGGATCTTGTCTCGCGCGGATTGGGTCTTCCGCCGGATCGCATCGAGCTAATCCCGCCGGGCAGCATCCCAAAAACGTCCAGCGGCAAATTGCGCCGCGAAGAAACCAAACAGCTCTATTTGGCGGGAACTCTTTCGGCCACACGCGCGCCAGCCTGGTTGCAAATCGTGCGCCTGGGAACAGCGAGCACCTTGCGCAACTTCGCGCGAGAAGTTCTTGCGGGCGTGAAGCGCGGGCTCGAGATCTTGTATGGATTGTATTTCGGTGTGGTGTTCTTCCTTTGGATTGTCCCCACGTGGGCGATGGTGCAGCTCATCAGCGATCATAAGAAAGCGGGACACTTCACTTCCTCGGCTCTCAAAGTTTTGTTTGCGCTCATCGGCTGCCGCGTGCGCGTCATCGGCAAGGAGTACATGGAAACGCCGGGCGCAAAAATCTACGCTTCGAACCACACCAGTTATTTCGACGTGCTGCCGCTGATGCTGGGGCTGGGCGTGGCGTACCGCTTCGTCTCGAAAATGGAAGTCGGCAACATGCCCTTCATCGGCACTTTCCTGGACCGCATGGGACATTTCAAGTTTGACCGCACCGATCCGGAATCGCGGCTACGGCAAGCGCAGCGGATGGAAGAATTTTTGCGCGATGGTGAATCTGTTTTTATTTTTCCGGAAGGCACATTTACCGCGGAGGATGGCGTGCGGCCGTTCCAGCTGGGCGCGTTCAAGGCCGCGGTCGCAAGCGGCGCGCCGATTGTCCCGATCTCGCTAAAGGGTACGCGTAAATTCCTGCGCGATGGAACGTACATCCCTCGGCCAACCAGCGTCACCATCACCCTTCACCCACCGATTTATCCGAACACCGCAAAGGACTCAAGTAGCTCCGTCAGTTCATCCGAATGGCACGAACTGATTCGTTTGCGCGACGCTACGCGAGAAGCCATTGTGCGTCACGCTGGTGAACCCCTGCTCTGAAAATTGCCGGGGGCACAAGCCTCTGCAACAATTTTCTTTGCAACCCTCGGTGCCCTCCCTGCATCTGAATCCCAAACGAGAAAAAATGCGGATTTGTGCCTACCTGCCTTGGGCATGCCCGCAAACTCGGGGGTCATACAAGCCGTTGCCCGGCCCACGAGCTAAATCTGATAATTGCGGAGGTTCCATGAAGTTCAGATTCATTGTGTCTTTAGTTGCTCTTGCGACTGTTTTTGGCCTATCGGCTAAAGCGCAGGAGCTCCCGAAGTTGGATGCATCGGTTAGCTATTCTTATTTCCGCGCCAATCCTGCAACTTCGGGATTTAGCGGCTTCAGTCTCAACGGTGGCAGCGCTTCGGCGTCCTATAATCTCCGGGACTGGCTGAGCGGTGTCGCCGATTTCGGTGGCTACAGCGTGGGTAGCGCCAACGGCGTGAGCGTGAACAATCACATGCTTACGTATCTTTTTGGCCCGCGACTCACGTATCGGGGCTATCGCCGGATCTCGCCCTTCGGCCATGTTTTGGTCGGCGGGGCGCGTGCGGGTTCGGGTGTGTTCGCCACATCGAACTCCCACACGGCGTTCGCGACGGCGTTTGGCGTCGGCGTCGATTGGCACGTGCGCGATCGTTGGTCAATCCGCCCGTTGCAATTCGACTATCTCTTGACCCATTTGCCGGAAGTCACCAACGGTAACAATCAAACGCAGAACAATCTGCGCGTTTCCACCGGAATCGTTTTCCACTTCAAATAATTCTTCCGGCGGAACTACCAAAACTCGGTTGCCCGGTGCAGGCAGAGGGGCCAGCCACTTGAAGCGGGTGGCCCCTTGCACCGTTTGAACTCGCTCTCAGTGCTGCGACGTGTAAATCACCGTGATGTAGGTATCAATCTCCACCGGTTGTCCATTTAGAATTGTCGGTCTATAGCGCCACTGGCTGACCGCTTCCAAAGCGGACCGGTCAAAAAGCGGATCACTCACAACAATTTGCAAAGACTGAATCGTTCCATCCGTCCCGATGATGGCGCGCAATTCCACGTGGCCGTCGCGATGCGTTTGTATCGCCAAGGGTGGATACCTCGGTTCGACGCGGTGAATCAGCATCGCAGGATTAATCGTGCCGATGTTAACGATCTGAGGCTTAGCATGCGTTTCTACAGGTTGCGGCGAACGAAGTCCTACGTTCCTGTCACCAATATCGATGCACGAATCACAGCCCGGACCAAACGGTTGATTTCCGATCGGATCTTCCGGATTACCAACCGGGCCCGTTGATGCGCCGTCGGGCAAATGCGGCTTGGTGGATGGCGCGTTGAACACTGGGTAATCCGAGCGAGGATTCTCTGGCCTGACAAGTGTAGGCTTCGTCTTGGCGCGTTGTGGACTGCCTCGATGGCCATAGGGTGGAAGCGGAACGTATGCTTTTGCCACGATCCGCTCTGTCTTCGCGAACAAGGGAATGAGAACGAGAATAGTTAAGACCGCACTTTGCAAAGCTATGGAAACAGCCAGCGCGCGGTGGCGGACGCGTCGTTCACGCGTGCGCTGTTCCGCGTCGCCGTCTACCAGGCAACTGCTAAGTGATCCAAGACTGTCTTCAGGAACTTTGCCGGAAACTTTTTCGGGCTCGGACACCATCACACACCTCCACATTTTTTTCTGCGAACATGGGCCGTTCCGCGGTCTCGCGGAACGAAGCCACAAAATTTTTGCGGCGCCGATTTCCTGGGGGTTGCTCTAGATCTCCAGGAGACCGGCGCCGCGCTCGCAGGGATGTGAGGTTGCGCGCGTCCTCCCTGCCTTGGACACCAAGGGTAGCGACAAGTTCCCGTCGGCTTCAGCGAAAGGGACGAGTTTGGCGGAGAAAAGAAGTACCTTGGACGTGCGGATAATGATATAAATAGCGTAGAATGAGCATGTTACAGAAAACGGTATCTGGATGACATTATTGTGCATCTTATCCATTGTGGACGTGGATCTAAGGAGGAATGCCCCATGGGCCGGCACAATCTCGAAACTGTAGGTGTGCGCCGCACCGGCTGGGCTGCTCTGGACCGCGATCCGCAGAAGGACATGGTGGAATTTATCTGTCCGCACTGCGGCGCGCGGGACAAGAAGAATGCCCGGCGCGAGCGCGCGCTTTATCATTTCACGGATGGCTTCTTGCAGGACTTGCAGGGTGAAGTCACGCAATGCCATGCCTGCAAGCAATATCTGCGGGTCGTTCCGATCGTGATGTTGCACGATCAAGATGAAACTCGGCGCTTTGAAGCTGTTTTTTCCGATGAAGAGCTGGTGAATTCGCGCTAATTCTGAGCTTCATCATGGTAAGACAAGAACGGGGCGCTCCGGTTTAGTCCGGGGCGCCCCGTTCCGTTTTTCCAGGGCTAGCTACCGTGATGGTTTAGTGACGATCGTGATCGTGGTCATCCCAATCGCGATCGGAATGCCAACGATGGCCGTCTTCATCCCACCAGCGATGCCGCTCTCTCCAGCATTGTTCGCGAGCCTCGTGCAGTTCATGACGCCGGCGCTCGGCTTGCCGGCTATTCCAGCCGTGATGTTCCACGGCTTCGTGGAGTTTGTGGTCCGCCTTGGCGATGCGGCGCTGACAACGATCGTAGTCCTCGGCAGATGCCCGGGGTGTTCCCGCAAACGCCAGCATGCCAAGTACTACTGCTGACACCAACAGGGCCCTTGATCGAGACTTCCTCTCTCCTGTTTGAAACGTCATGGTCTCTCCATCCTCCCTATTCGGCCCCGACTGGGATGGGGTGACATCTGATTCATAAAACACGCCGTGGCATGGAATGTCGCAAGAAACTGTACAACCGGTTGAAACAAAGTCATTTAGGATTTGTTTGAGATCGGCTAGTACGCCTGCAAGAACTGGTCGCCTTCCATGTGGTATTTCTCAAGCCCCGCTCGGATGCGGTCGAACGCTTCATCCACGGTGTCGGCGAACTGCAGCATCTTGTACTCTTCTTCATTGATCATGCCCCAGCGCACCATGGCCTTCCAGTTCAGCACCTCGTCCCAATATTTGCGGCCATAAATCAAAATGAGGTTATGCTTCGCCAGCTTCCCCGTTTGCAGCAGCGTCAACATTTCCCAGAGTTCATCCATCGTTCCGAAGCCGCCGGGAAACACAATCAGTGCTTTGGCGATCTGCGCGAACCACAGTTTGCGCATGAAAAAGTATTTGAAATTGAAGCTCAGCTCCGGGCTGATGTAGGGGTTGGCAAATTGTTCGTGTGGCAGCTCGATGGAAAGCCCCACGGATTTTCCGTCCGCCTCATACGCTCCGCGGTTCGCCGCTTCCATGATTCCCGGGCCGCCGCCCGAACAGACCACAAAGCGCCGCGGCCTGGGCCCTAGCGTGAGCGACCAGGTGGTCAGCTTGTGCGAAAGCTGCCGCGCTTCTTCGTAATAGCGGGACATCTCCAGCAGGCTCCGTGCATGTCTCACGTCCGCGCGGTGCTTGGCCAGCTTGGCTGCCGAGAGCTTCGAGGTCTTCACATTTTTCAACCGCGTGCATCGCGCTTGCGCCGTTTCGTGGGATTCGATGCGCGCCGAACCGAACATTACGATGGTGTCCCCAATGCCCTCTCTTTTGAGCTGCACCAGCGGGTGAATGTATTCGCCCAGGATGCGGATGGGCCGCGCTGGAGTGCTCGCCAAAAACTTCGTGTCTTCGTGCGGCGCTTTCGGCGCGTGCTGGGGCTTCAGTTTTTTCCCGTCGGACATCGGTCTTTTCTCCCATTGAGACGAACTCTGATTGTAGGAATCGCAGCGCCTCGCGGCAACGTCTTCCGCTGTACCTGCGTCGAATCAAGTACAGTGTAGTGCAGGAAGTTTGATTCGTGTATGAGGGAGCACTAATCTGGCCGAGGCCAAATCCCGTCGTACCAGGAAATCCGCATGATCCGACCCGCTTCCGCAGCCCTCGCTCTAACACTTCTTGCAGCTTTCGCTGCCGTTGCCGGCCGCGCGCAGGCTCCCTCCGGCCCCATCCCTCCCAAACCCGGCGTGGAAGTCCAGTTGCCTCCCAAGGACACGCAAGCCAAAGTCAAAGTGCAGGTTGCGCTCGTAAACACGCCTGTGACGGTGCGCGATGGCCGCGGCGAAATGGTTCACAACTTGGAGGCGCGCGATTTTCAGATTACCGACAATGGCGTGGCTCAACGGATTTCTCACTTCGATCTTGGCGGTGACCCGCTCTCTCTGGTGATCCTGCTCGAAACCAGTTCCCGCATCGAACCGCTCCTGCCGCAGGTGCGCAAGACTGGCATTCTGTTCACGCAAACCGTTATGGGGTCAACCGGAGAAGCCGCCGTTGTGGGCTTCAACGACTCCGTCGACAAGCTGCAGGATTTCACCACGAACAGCGACCGGATCGAGAACACCTTTGCCCATCTACGGGAGGGCACATCGGGCTCGAAGCTCTACGACGCTATGGCCCTCGGTGTGGAAATGCTTTCGGGCCGTCCCGAGGTCACTGCGGATAAGCCCGGCCGCCGCCGTGTGCTGATGATCGTCTCCGAAGCTACTGACGCCGGAAGCGAAGCCAAGCTCGGCGAGGTCCTGCGGCAGGCGCAATTGGCTAACGTCACCATTTACAGTGTCGGGCTCTCCACCACTCGCGCGGAGCTGCAAGCCAAGCCCAAAAACACGCGGCCGCAAATCACTCCTCCGGGCACATTTCCGCTGCCTCCGCAGCCCGGCGTCCCGCAAACGCCCACCAGCGAGGAAAACCGCTATGGCAATATTGACCTGATGGCCGCGGCGGTCTGGATCGTCCAGCACATTCACGATCAAGTGAAGGATCACGCGCTGGAAGTCGCCGCCACCGCCACGGGAGGCGCACACCTCTCTACCTTCAAGGACCACTCTATCGAAAAAGCCATCGACGAAATGGGCGGCGAGCTGCACTCACAATACAACATCAGCTACACCCCAACGGGCGCCGATACTCCCGGCTATCACGAAATTAAAGTGAGTATCGCTCGCAACGACGCAAAAAACTTGAAGGTCCGCGCCCGCCCGGGCTATTACCTCGCTGCACCAGAAGGCTGACCAGGAAGTTCTGCTTAGGCAACCTGTGTCCAGAAGGTGGCGTCGCGAGACGCGAGCAGCGCGTCCTTGCGGGCGTTCCAGCGCAGGAAATGTGGCGTATTCGTGTGTTCGGTGTGCGCCTCGCGGCTCGTCCACACTTCGTGCAGCAGCAGCGCGCCTGGCGTATCGATGGACCGATGAAGGTTGTACGTCAAGCAGCCCTCTTCTTTTCGTGAGGGACCTACCAGCGCGCGCAATTCCGCCTCCAGCAGCGTTTCCTGCCCCTCGCGCGCCTGCAGGATAACAATTAACGTCACGGCGTCCTTCGGCAGTCTCCCGCCGGTCGCCGCTCGCCCTTTGCGTCCGCTGCGTTTCGGTCTTCTCGCCGCCGCTTTTCTTGCTTTGCGCTTCGCCATGTTGGCGGGGATTGTAACGTAAATTTCCCGAGGTGCAAGGACTTCCACTTTGCCAGCCACGCAAACCAATGACTCTTCCCGGGGCGATCAGAGTGGATGTGGTATAATGCGTCCGGGTCAAGCTATGACTTGGTTTAAGAAGCGGCAGCCTCGGCTGCCGTTTCTTATTTGGCGTGCGCAGATTCCTGATGGGGCCTTCTCGCGGGTCCTACTCTTTAAGCCGGGGAAGGATTCAATTCATCTGGGGTTTTGCCTTTTATGGTAGGCAGAGTCGGCCCAAACTCAAGATTCTGTTAACCCCTAAGTTCTTTAAATGCAACACTTACGTAGCCAACTCGTATGTATTTGCAAACAAAGGACTTGCACAATAACCAAGCCCTTTAGATGCAACACTTACCAAAAACTGGGGGGTGGGGGCTTTTTCCACTTTGAACCTCGTTCGATCCAAGCCGGACCGCGAGCCGAACTCAATCCTCAGGCAAGAAGGCAATATTAACGGGCGAGGGAACTTCGACAACCTGCCCCGTAGGCGTCAGCCCCCCAGTTGCGGGATCGATCTTGAAAACGACAATGTTGTTCGACAGTTGGTTCTCCGCCAGCATGTATTTGCCGCTCGGGTCGATGGCAAAATTCCGTGGTGTCTTTCCTCCGGTATGACTGATTCCAAGATGCGCCATCTTGCCGTTGGCTCGATCAAGAGAGAATTCAGCGACGCTGTCGTGGCCGCGATTTGAGACATAAAGAAACCTACCCGAGGGATGGACGACGATCTCGGCCGTGTCGTTCTCCCCCACGAATCCTGCAGGCAGGGTTTGGTTGGTGTGAATTTTGCTCAGCGCTCCTTTTTCGGAATTGTAGGAGAATGCCGTCACTGTGGAGGAAAGCTCATTCGTGACGTAAACAAACTTTTCGTTTGGTGAGAAAGCCAAGTGCCGGGGACCGGAGCCGGCCTCAATCTTCGCATAAGCAGGATCATTCGGCGTTAGTAAGCCATTCCCAACATCGAACTTGTAGACCAGCACTTCATCCAGGCCAAGGTCGGCAACCAACGCGAAGCGATTGTCTGGTGAAGTCTCAATCCAGTGCGCGTGCGGGCCGTCCTGGCGTTCCTTGTTGGGGCCGGGCTTGCCCTCGTCGCGGACATTCGCGGTGGCTGCCGCGAGCTTGCCGTCGGCACCAATCGGAAACACCACGACGTTGCCGGAGCTGTAATTCGCGACGAATACGTATTTGCCGGTTTTGTCGAACGACAGATAGCACGGATCCTCGCCCAGCGCCGGAAGTTGATTCAGCAGCGTAAGCTTCCCGCTCTTCGCATCAATCGCAAACGCGCTTACGGTGCTGGCCTTGCCCGCTTCGTTCGCCGCGTACAAAAACTTTCCGCTGGGATGCACCACCACCCACGACGGGTCCCTTGTCTCCGCCGCGAGGCCCTTCGGCGTTAGCTTCCCAATTTCCGAATCAAACTCGTACGAGTAAATTCCTTTGCTCTCCGTTTTGGTCGTGTACGTCCCAACGAAAACAAGATATTTACGACTTGCAGCAGGCTTGTCCGCCGATCCGCCTGCAACTGGAAAAACAAAGAGACCAAGGAGAAAAACGAAGGAAAAAATTCGGCGTGTGATTTTCATGGGGAAGTAGTGTAACGCAAGCCTAAACAGAAAAGGGGCACGAAACATCGTGCCCCATTTATTTTCAGAGTTGCGGATTTACTTCTTCTCTTCCTCGTTTTCTTCCTGCAAGACGGCGGCGGCGGCCACGGAATCGTCCGCTTCGAGCCTCAGTAGGCGAACGCCCTGCGTCGAGCGGCCGGCCTCGCGGATTTCGTTCGCATGCACGCGAATCACTTTGCCGTTGTGCGCGATGATCATGACGTCCGATTCTTCGGTCACTTGCAGCGTGGCCACGACGTACCCGTTTCGGTCCGTCGTCTTCATGTTGACCACGCCCTTGCCCCCGCGTGACGTGATGCGGTATTCCGCCAGCGGCGTGCGCTTCCCGTAGCCCTTCTCGGAGACGGTCAGCATCAGCGTCACCAGAGAGTCCTTGATCTGTTCGTTCTCAAGCTCCTCAAGATTCTGCGTCGTGGTCTTGTGCTCTTTGGCGATGATCTCGAAGTCCGGCTGAACCGCATCCATGCTCACAACGTAGTCGTCCTTGGCAAGGTCCATGCCGTTCACGCCGCCAGCGTTGCGCCCCATCGGACGCACTTCCGTTTCGCGGAAGAGGATCGCCTGGCCGTCGTGGCTGGCCAGGAAAATCATTTTCTTGCCGTCGGTCAGTTTCGCGCCGATCAGTTCGTCCTTGCCGTCGAGGGTGATGGCGATGATGCCGGTCGAACGCGGGTTGGAAAATTCCGTCAGCGCCGATTTTTTCACCGTGCCGCTTTTCGTGGCCATGAAAACAAACTTGTCCGCTTCTTCCAGGTTGCGCGCCGAGACAAGCGCGGTGAGTTTTTCATCTTCCTGGAACTTCACCAGGCTGGAAATTGCCTTGCCGCGCGTGGCCGCTGCCGCTTCCGGCAACTCGTACACTTTCAGCCAGTAAACGCGGCCCTTCGATGTAAACAGCAAAATGTAGCTGTGCGCCGATGCGATGAACAGGTGCTCGACGAAATCTTCTTCCTTCGTCTTGGCGCCGATGCGCCCCTTGCCGCCGCGCGACTGGTGCCGGTAGGTGTCCGCCGCCGTGCGCTTGATGTAGCCCGCATGGCTCACGGTAATGAGCATCTCCGTGTCGGCAATCAGGTCTTCAAGCTTGATTTCATCGACCTTGTCGACGATCTGCGTCCGCCGGTCGTCGCCGTAATCCTTCTGGATTTCCTTCAGTTCGCCGATGATGACGGATTTCAGTTTCTTCTCGCTCGCGAGAATCTCTTCCAGCTCCGTAATGCGTTCGCGGATGGATTTCAATTCCTTGAGGATTTCGTCGACGGAAAGCTGCGTCAGGCGGTGCAGTTGCAATTCGAGGATCGCATCCACTTGAACGGGCGTCAGGCCTCCGGTAATCGCGCGCGCCGTCTCTCCTTCGATTCCGCCGAGCTTGTACTTTCTACCATCCAGCTTGACGCCTTCGACCTTCCTGGATTTTCCGTTTTCTGTGATCGTGACTTCCTGCTCGGAGAAAAACTTGAGCAAGTTTTCTTTGGCCTCGGCACGGCCCGAGGATCCGCGGATGATGCGGATTACATCGTCCAGGTGATCGAGCGCCACCTGGTAGCCGGTCAGAATGTGTTCGCGCTCGCGCGCTTTGCGCAGCTCGAAGCGCGTGCGCCGCACCACCACGTCGCGGCGGTGGTCGATGAAGAGCCGGATGAATTCCAGCAGCCCCATCTCTTTCGGCTGTCCGCCGGCAATCGCCAGCATGATCATGCCGAACGATTCCTGCATCTGGGTGTGCTTGAACAGGTTGTTCAGGACGAGTTGCGATTCCTCTCCGCGTTTCAGCTCCACCACGACGCGCATGCCGTCGCGGTCGCTTTCATCGCGCACGTCCGCAATGCCGTCGATCTTCTTGTTTTGCGCCAGCTCGGCGATGCGCTTGATGAGCGTGGCCTTGTTGACCTGGTACGGAATTTCCGTGATGACGATGTTTTCGCGGTCTTTGCCGGCGTCTTCGATTGCGGCTTTGGCGCGCATCGTAAAGCTGCCGCGGCCGGACTTGTAGGCCGCTTCGATGCCTTCGCGACCGGCAATGTAGCCGCCGGTCGGAAAGTCCGGACCAGGCACGAGCTTCATCACTTCTTTCAAAGTCGTTTCCGGCTTCTCGATCAGCAGCATGGTGGCGTCAATAATTTCGCGCAGGTTGTGCGGCGGAATGTTTGTGGCCATGCCGACCGCGATGCCGCTCGCGCCATTGACAAGCAGATTCGGCACGCGCGTGGGGAGAACCGTGGGTTCCTTTTCCGTTTCGTCGAAGTTCGGCGTGAATTCGACGGTTTCCTTCTCGATGTCGGCGAGCAATTCTTCCGCGATTTTCGATAGCCGCGCTTCCGTATACCGCATCGCCGCCGGCATGTCGCCGTCCACGGAGCCAAAGTTGCCCTGCCCGTCCACCAGCGGATAGCGCATGTTGAAGTCCTGCGCCATGCGCACCAGCGCGTCATAGACCGGCGTGTCTCCGTGCGGGTGATATTTGCCGAGGACTTCGCCGACGATCTTCGCGCATTTGCGGTACGGCCTCGTCGACGTAAGCCCCAGCTCGTACATGCCAAAAAGAATCCGGCGGTGCACGGGCTTCAGGCCGTCGCGCACGTCCGGCAGCGCCCGCCCGATGATCACGCTCATCGAGTAGTCGAGGTACGACTTCCTCATCTCGGCTTCAATGTCGACCGGAATCATTACCGATAGGTTTTGTTCGTCCGCCATGTGTCCTCGTGTCCTACGAATGCGTTACGAATTCCTGTAGCTCACCCCTTCAGGGGTGAGGGTCTTACTCTTTTCATTTGCTCCGCGCCAATTGGGCGGAAATTCCTCAGGCCTAAAGGCCTGAGCTACAACTTCTTTGCCGCCCGTTCTATGACCCAAGCCTTCACCGTATCGAATGCATCCGCGGAATTCGTGAAGCGCCGCGCCGCGAATGCAGCTTCGATCTCACGCAAAAATGCTTCACGCTCTGCCTCGCTTGCAAATTCGATCGCTACGCCCCGATCGTTGTCAGGCGTATTCGTCGGCGTCGCGCGAAACTCGCTGACGCTTAGTCCCCGCAGTCCCGGCAGCGTAGCCCATCCCAACTGATACATCATGGCTGGCTCGTGCTGCGCGGCCGCAAAACGAAATAGATCACCACACCGAAAGCCAAAACAACCAAGAGGCCGATCGAGTCGGCGACCACAAAAGTTCGCAAGCCTTCGGCTCCGGATGTGTCGCCCAATTGAACGGCCCCGCGCCATGCCCGAATTTCGTGCACCAGCCGCGGCAGTCGAAATCCAAATGTAGCCACTGCCGCGAGAACCAGACCCCAGCGAATCGCGCTGCGAATGGACCCGCCGTCAGCCTGGGATTCGCCCGCCACGCGTCAGATATCCAGGTTCACGACTTCAAGCGCGTTGTCCTCGATGAATTTGCGGCGAGCTTCCACGTTTTCGCCCATCAAAGTCGTGAAAATATCTTCGGCGGCCACAGCGTCCTCGAGCTTCACTTTCAGGAGCGTGCGCGTATCCGCGTTCATCGTGGTTTCCCAGAGCTGCGACGGATTCATTTCGCCGAGGCCCTTGAACCGCGTGATGGTGAAATCTTTTTTCGCGTCCTCCATCACGTAACTCAGCACGTCCTGCGCTCTCTCTTTGACGGCTTTGTCGCCATTGCGTGACACAGTGAACGGCGGCTTGTTGAATTCGTCGATCTGTTTCGCCAGCGCGCGCAAGCGCTTGTATTCCGCGGTCGCCGCCAGCGCCCAGTTGATTTTGGAATTGTTCGGTGCGTCCAGCAGTATTTCGTACAAGCTGTGCTCTTCATCAAAGGCGACTTTTCCTTCGAGCTTCAGTTTTGCTTTTTCGATGTCTTTCAAGAGTTTCTCGACGGACTTCTTTTCTTCGAAGTCCGTCTTCTTGTCCAGGCCGCTCTCCGCCAGCACTTCCGCCAGCTTCGGTTCTTTCAGCCGCCGTCCGAGTTTTGCGGCGACCGCCGCGTATTCCTGCACGTTGAGCAGAAAGGAAGTCAGGCCCGCGCCCTGCAACGTCACGCCTTCCTTGGCCTTCACGACGTGATCTTCCGTGGCGCGTTTCATCAACTCGCGCGCGAAGTCGCGTTCGTCGCGAATGTATTTTTCCGTTTTGCCGCGCTTCACGCGATAGAGCGGCGGCTGCGCGATGTAGATGTGCTCGCGGTCGATAAGCTCTTTCATGTGCCGGAAAAAGAAAGTGAGTAGCAACGTGCGGATGTGGCTGCCGTCCACGTCCGCGTCGGTCATCAAAATAATTTTGTGGTAGCGAAGTTTGCCGGCGTCGAAATCGTCTTTGCCAATGCCTGTGCCCAGCGCCGTAATGATCGCGCGGATTTCCTCGTGCCCTAGCATCTTGTCGTAACGCGCCTTTTCGACATTGAGGATTTTCCCCTTGAGCGGCAGGATCGCCTGATACTTGCGGTCGCGCCCTTGCTTGGCCGAGCCTCCGGCCGACTCACCCTCGACCACAAACAGTTCGCACCGCGCTGGGTCGCGCTCCTGGCAATCGGCGAGTTTCCCGGGCAAGCCGCTCGAATCCATCGCGGATTTACGGCGTGTCAGCTCTCGCGCTTTGCGGGCGGCTTCGCGGGCGCGCGCGGCTTCAATGCACTTGCCGATAATCCGGCGCGCCACGGTCGAATGCTTGTCGAACCATTCACCAAGCTTTTCATTAACAAGTTGCTCTACATCCCCCTTGATGTCGCTGTTCAGCTTGCCCTTGGTCTGCCCCTCGAACTGCGGCTGCGGCAGACGCACGCTCACTACGGCGACAAGGCCTTCACGCACGTCGTCGCCCGTAATGGTGACTTCGTCTTTCTGCTCTTTGAGCATGCCTGCCGCCGAGGCGAAGTTGTTGATCGAGCGCGTCAGCGCGGAACGAAATCCGGAAAGGTGCGTTCCTCCATCCACGGTGTTGATGGTGTTCGCGAACGCAAAAATATTTTCGCCGTAAGTATCGTTGTACTGCAGCGCGATTTCGATTTCGACGTTCCCGCGCTTGCCTTCCATGTAGATGGGGGAATCGTGCAGTGTGGATTTTCCACGGTTGAGGTGCTTTACAAATTCCCCGATGCCGCCGGTGAACTTGAATTCCGCATTTTTCTCCGTGCGCTCGTCCGTAAGCGTGATTTTCAGCCCTTTGTTCAGAAAGGCCAGCTCGCGCAAGCGCTGCGACAGCGTATCGAAGCTATATTCGGTCTTGTCGAAAATCGTCGGATCGGGATGAAACGTGACTATCGTCCCGGTCTTGCGGGTTTTGCCGGTCTGCTTCAGCTTGTTGGTGGGTTTGCCCTTTTCGTACGTCTGTTCCCACACGGCACCATCGCGCGAAATTTCCAGCTCCAGCCAATCGGAAAGCGCATTGACGACCGAAACGCCCACGCCGTGGAGACCGCCGGAAACTTTGTACGTGTCGCTGTCAAATTTTCCGCCCGCATGCAGCACGGTCAGCACCACTTCCGCGGCCGGGCGCTTCTCCGTCTGGTGCATGTCCACGGGAATGCCGCGGCCGTTGTCCACGACTGTGACGGAGTTGTCTGCGTGCACCGTCACGTTGATCTCATCCGCGAAGCCGGCCATCGCTTCGTCCACCGAATTGTCCACCACTTCCCAGACGAGATGGTGCAAACCCATCTCACCAGTCGACCCGATGTACATCGCGGGCCGCAAGCGCACCGCTTCGAGCCCTCCGAGAACCTTGATCGATTTCGCGTCGTACTTGTGGCCGCCTTGCGGCGTACTGCTCACGTTTTCTTTGTCGCCCATGTCATCTCCTGGCGTTGCAACGGCTGACGCAAACCTGCGGCGCTGAACGGACCCCGAGCTATTCGGAGCAAGCGTCCGCGCTTAAAACTCTTTTCTGTGAAGCAAGGAAGGCGTGTGTTCGGAATGTTCCGATCGTCATTTTCGTGCGGCCGCAAAAGCGGCCGACGCCTTACCCTTTGATTCTGGTTTCACTGGGCAAATCCAGAACTCGTAGGGTTCCTGCTCCATCCCGTCTCGCGCAGCGAGACGTGGCGAAGACTCATGTTTCTCCAGGTCAGTAGCCCCCGGGCTCCTGGCGCGAAGCCCAAATTCTGGGTCACATTTACCTGGCGGACGTGTCGATTTGGAGGATGCGAATCAGCGAATCGACAACCCAGAAATTATACGCGATCCGGGGCTTTTTCTCAAGTTCTGGATTTCGTTAGCTTCGATATAACATTTGTGGTTGCAAGAAGTTACGCGGGGGCTGTGTACGTCTTCTCACCAAAATCTGGACTCATTGCGTTGGTGCGCCTCGGCTAGTTTTCGGCAAGAACAGGTTTTCCGTTTTTGATCGCAATTCCGGGTAAAAGATAGGCAGCGGCGCCAGCCAGCTTTTTTGAGGGATTTGATACTCCGAATGTATGTGTGCGGCCACCCTTGCCCTCCGCCGCCTTACTACCCTCATACTTCCAGTCGTTAGCCGTCAAGAAGACAACGTCTACACGCCAGATAACTACTGGGCAGCCTGGCTTAATTGATTCTGTGGTGTCCACAAGGTAGCGCCATACGACGTACCACCCGGGATGATTGTAATGAGATTGTATCGCCCAGGGCCGCGTGCTGCCCTTAGACTCCAAGGCCTGTTCTGGTGCCGGATTAAGCTTGCCCTCTAAGGACAAATCAGGAAATCGCTGCTGCGCAACGTCCGGGTGTTTGTGCTTTTTGTATGGGCTGACCGCATGCAATGCCTTCACTCCCAAGATGCCAACAATGGCGCTAAACACATTGGCTTGCTCCAGATACAGGTCTATCAGGTCTGCCGTTTGCTTCTCGACGTATGCGACCGCTTTCTTGATGTGAATCGGTTTTAGGTCTCTTGGCAGCGGCAAGTGCTCCCCCGGACCTTCCATTAGCTCCGTTCGGCGTGAATCGAGCTAGCGCTGGGATAGCCTTCCTAGCGACAGAATAGTACGCCGAATCCTTCTCGATCCCAATACTCACGTAGCCAATCGCCTCGGCAGCCGCGACGGTAGAACCCGAACCCATGAACGGGTCAAGGATTATGCCGCAACCTAATGGAAGGGCAGCGCGAACTAGTTGACGCATGAAGGCTTGGGGCTTTAGTGACGGATGCGGCGCAATCTTACGCTCTTCGCGACGCGCAGGTGCCGACTGGATCACATCTACGAACGGATTCTTGCCAGAAACTCGACGCAAGCCGCCCGTTCCCCACTTACGTAGATTGTCTTGCACCCGACCCTCACATGGTTTCCGAAATAAGCCCCACGGCTCCCAAGCGGAACGCGGCATAACCGATACGTCCTGAAATTCTTCATGTGCGTTTTTGGGGCGATCTCCACCGCGCAACGTCTGTACGAGACGAATTATTTCCCCGCGCTTCTCGAATCCCGCGGTCATAAAAGACATATATACGTATTGGGATAGCAGCGGATTAGTAGCAATCATGACGTGGCTGCCCGGCACAAGGACACGCATGGCGTGCATGGCGAACTTGGTAAAGAAGGAAGACAGCGCGGCAATGTCCGTATCATCCAAGATCGTGAATCTTGGAAGAGGACTTCGCTTGCAGCCGTCAAATGATGGGGGGATGCGCCAAACTCCTCCGCGCCCGTTGCGCAGCTTCTTTTTCTCGATGTCCGTATACTCTTTGAGTCCGTAGGGAGGGTCTGTCACAATCGCATGGATTGAGTTTTCTTCTCTCGCCTCGAGCCATGTAAAGGCATCTGACAGATGGATGCTGTATTTGGTTTGGCTCATCATCTCTGTCGCATTCGCTTGAAGATCATCGCGTACATCATATTCGCGTGCGCAACCCAACTGCATTTGCTGAGCCGATTCCTTGAAGTGTTTTGCTATTTCCATATATAAATATTTCTATGTGAATGTCAAAAGAAAAGTGAACCTTTTTCCACACTTTGCAATATTCTGTGTGGATCATGGGCCGTCCACCGACAACTCCGAAAGGCGCAAAAGCTGTGTCAGCGAAGCTGCCCACTGCGTTGCACATTGGTCTCCAACGGCTTGCGTTGAATAGATGGGAGGAGACTGGGCGCAAAACTGGTCAAAATGAACTCTTTATAGAAGCAGTCGAGGATTTCCTGAAGATTCAGGGAATAGATGTTTCCCAAATTGAAAAGAAAACAGCTCAATGGAAGCAGCAACAGACCCAAACTGGAACGATAGCGAGATTCCCCAAAAAACCACGCGGCGGTCGAGGAGCATGATCAGATGCGCATGGGCATGATGATGTAGCGGTAGCGATAGGATTCGTCGGCTAGCGGGCGCATCTGCCCGGCGGACTGCTCGTCCTTCAGCTCGATGCTGATCGGGCCATCCGCCGCGGCGCCGAGAAAATCCAGCATGTAGCTGGAATTGAATCCGATGGCGATGGGATCGCCCTTAAATTCTTTCTCGATACTTTCTTTGGCTTCGCCGTATTCCGGGCTGGAGGCGGAAATCTCGATGCCCTCTTTCGAAACTGCCAACTTCACGGCGTGGGAGCGTTGGTCGGCAAGCTGCGAGACGCGGCGCACGGCATCGCTCAATTCCCCGCGCTCGATAACCACATTTTTGTTATTGTCCCGCGGCAGCACTGCTTCGTAGTTCGGGAACTGGCCGGTGAGGATGCGTGAAATCAGCAGCCGGTGACCGACCTGGAAAAAGAGGTGACTCTCATCCTTTGCAAACTCGATGTGCGCGTCGGAGCCGGCGGCGCTCGAAAGTTTCTCGACTTCGTCCATAGCTTTTTTCGGGATCAGCACCTTTACTTCGCCGTTCAGCCCCGTAAGTTTGTGATCCGTCTCCGCGAGCGCCAGACGGTGGCCGTCTGTCGCCACCATCGCCAGCGTGTCCGGCTTCAAGATGAGCAGGCCGCCATTCAGCGTGTAGCGCGACTCTTCCATGGAAATCGCAAACTTTGTTTTTCGAATGAGGTTCTCAATGATGGGAGCGGGAATCTTTACCAGCGTATGCGGCATCACCGGCAGCGCGGGGAAATTCTCTTTCGCCATGCCCACCAGTTTGTATTTTTTCTTGTCGCTGACGATCTCCACCCAGTGGTTTTCAAGAAGCTTGACCTTAATCTCGCCTTCCGGCAGCAAACGAACGAGCTCCAGCAGCTTCTTGGCAGGGATGGTTCCGGCGCCTTCTTTCTTGATCTTGGCTTCGCATGACGTGCGAATGCTCAGCTCAAGGTCAGTCGCCGTGATCGTCAACTGGCTTCCCTTAGCCTCGACCAGTAGATTCGACAAAATAGGAATCGTGGTCTTGCGTTCGACGACGCCCTGCGTGGTCGAGAGTTCGTTCAACAGCGCGGACTTTGTGACGCTGAATTCCATCGATTGGTGTTCCTCGCGTGCCGTTCCGGGTGCGGTCATTGTGAAGTTTACCCTCGATTAGGCCTGGGACGAGGCCTCCGTTGCTCATTTCTACCGCTGCCGTACTCTACTCGCTTTTTGCCAAAGTATAAAGCCCGCCGCGCGGCACCGCTCTGTGGAAATAGGTGGGAAAGCCTCTTCCACTTGGCTGGCTTTGCCTTAAACACCAAACGCAGCAACAATCCACAAGCACCACCAATACAACAGAGTCCTTTTCGGATTTTGGAGAGTTATAAAGCTTGTTGTTGTGATGATCGCTGTGAATCTGTGGATACGTCGGAAACTCCAACCACACAATGGATTTATAGAACTGCTTTGCGAGTGGCAATTTGTGAGAATCTCGGAAAACTGGCGGCTTGCCAGCTAGGGTGTCACGAAATCCGAGAATTGATCCACTCCCATCAACATATTTTCCGCACGTTTCTCAAGCCTTCTCCACAGCACTTGACTGAGTGATTGCACTCAGTCTCGAAATAGTCCTAGGCGCACAGATTGTTGTAGAAGTAAAAACGGAAACGCAGGGCGAAAGCGGCCTACGTTCCGCATTAAGGTGAGAGGGAAGAGTGAGTGGCTTACTGCAATGCGTCCATCAAACGAGTGATCGTTCGGTTCAAGTCTTTGTCGGACCGGCGCAATTCTTCGATCTTGTTGATGGAATGCAACACCGTGGTGTGGTGCTTGCCGCCGAACTGACGGCCAATCTCCGGAAGCGAGGCGGTGGTGAGCTGCTTGACGATGTACATCGCCACCTGGCGCGGGAAAGCAATCGCGCGCGTGTTGCTGCGCACTTTCAAGTCCTGCTCGCGCAGATTGAAGTGTTCGCTCACGCGCTTCTGGATCAGGTCGATGGTGACGCGCTTTTCCTGCGATGCAATGATGTTCCGCAGCACTTGCTGCGCGGTCCCCAGTGAAATCGTCGCGCCCGTCAGTGAAGCGTAAGCCATCAGCCGCGTCAACGCGCCTTCGAGCTCGCGCACGTTGGACTTGATGGCCCGCGCGATGTACTCCGCAACGTCGTCTGGCAGGCTGAAGCGGTCGTTTTCGGCCTTTTTCTGCAGAATGGCAATCTTGGTTTCGAGGTCCGGCGGCTGAATGTCCGCAATCAGCCCCCATTCAAACCGCGAGCGCAGCCGTTCCTCGATGGAGTTGATGTCCTTCGGCAGGCAGTCCGAGGAAATCACAATCTGTTTCTGCAATTCGTAGAGCGCGTTGAAAGTATGAAAAAATTCTTCCTGGGTGCGCTCTTTTCCCGCGATGAACTGGATATCGTCGACCAGCAGGACATCCACGGTGTGGAAACGGTCGCGGAAACTGATCATGCGGTCAAAGCGCAGCGAATTGATCACTTCAATCGTGAATTTTTCAGCGCTGACGTAACTCAGCCGCATCGCCGGATTACGCTTCTTGATGGTGTGACCGATGGCATGCATCAAGTGCGTCTTGCCCATGCCCACGCCGCCATACAGGAACAGCGGGTTGTAGGCTTTCGAAGGCTGCTCGGCAACGGCGCGCGAAGCCGCATGCGCGAACTCATTGGACTTGCCGACGACAAACGAATCGAAGGTATAGCGCGTGTTGAGCTGGTGGTCGCTGCTCTCAAAATCCAATTTTGACTGTTTCACGCCGGCAACCGCCAGCGGTGCCTGGGCCGGCTCCTCTTCGGTGCACACGTACTGCACCTTCATGTTCGGCGTGCCGACTTCATGAAAGACGGCCTTGACGATATCGCCGTAAGTGCGGGTCAGAACCTGCCGGAAGACGGCGCTGGGGATCTGGATAAAGAGGGTTTCGCCCTCAGCCCGGTTCAGCCTCGTTGGCTGGAACCAGGTGGTAAACGTATTGATGCTGACCCTGGACTTCACCCGGTCCAGGAACTTATCCCAGGAATTCACGGCTTCGCGCTCACGCTCCGTTTTGGTTGCCGTCGTCATTGGAAGAGAAAAGAGAAACTCGTGCTATTTCCACAGATGTGAAAAAACTGTGGAAAGCAGGTCCATTCGCGTCTTTCTACAGGCTTCGGGATTCTTGCCCGCGCCGGAACGCTCCGATATGCCCCTGTCGCTCCGCGCGCGGCCCATCTAGAATTAGTCGGCCCACGTACCGCCGCTATGAGTCAGCGCGGGATTGTCTCTGATTGGAGCGCACGGAGCAAGAGAAAAATAGGAGAAGACATTCACCGGCTTTCACACCCCATGCACAGTTTTTCCACAAGCACAAATTCGCTTCGAGCTGCCCAGTAGATGCCGATTTTCACGGTATTTGCGAATATATTTTCCTCACTGCGCGCGATTTATGTACAGGATTAGTACGGGAGTCCCTGAGGAAAACTTCCCCTATTTCAAGATTTTTTTGTCGGGCCGCTCGAACTCATAGATGCCCAGTGGATCGCTTCCGATGATCAAGCGATCTTGCTCCACGAGAATGGTATTGGCTTCGAGGCGCGATCCTTGTGGCGTGTAGATCTTATAGGTGGCGCGCCGGTTCCCTTCTTTGTCGAAATGCAGCAGCGTGTTGTACAGCGCGACCCAGACTTCGCCGTTCGTACGGTCCACACCCACTGCCGTGAGGATGCGTTTGAACGAGGGGTCCTTCCCTTTGCTCTCCTGGCGCACGATCTCCTTGCGCGCGGCCTGAGCTGCCGGCATGGCCTCCAGCGCGGTGTACTGAATATCCTGTGCCGCGTAGCCCAGGTGGTCATATTGCCGCACCGTCGGCTCCGGAAGGTAAGCAAACGCGTAGTAGAGGTGGCCCTGGGCGTCCGTGGCAAGCTGGCCGATGTTCAGATAACGGTTCAGTTCCGCACGCTCCGCCAACGGCTCCGGATCGCCGAACTCGCGCACATCCCTTCCATTCTTGTCGAAGACGATCACTAGGTGCGGGTCGCGCAGCGTCGCGACGGCAACTTCGCTTTCGGGTAGCGCCGCAACGGCGACGGGCGCATTCACCGGAATGGAACGTAGAGGCGCGCCATCCGAGCTAAATACTTGAATGAGATTCGCGCCGCGATCCGCCACGTAAATTTTGCCGTCGGCAGCGCCGTCGCAGTCTTCCCCGAAGGTGATCAATGGGCGGCCGGACTTGGTGCCGGTGTCAGCGCCGGGAAGTTCGCCGATGGAGAGAACCTGCTTTCCCTGCGTATCAAATACCAGCAAGCCCGGCGATGGCGAAGCTAGAATGTACAGCCGTCCATCTCCGCCACGCTTCACGGCGCGCAGCCCGGGACCCACCCCCGGGAAAATCCTCTGCCTGGCAGTAAGGTCGTCCTCGTCTTGAGCAGCCGCAATTCCTGCCGCGCACACCAACAGACACATCGCCGTAAGAACTCTCACGATTGGGCCCACCCTCTTTCGCATGAATCTTCAGATTACTACGGACGCACGCAGGTTGCCCCGCGCTTCAACGGCACGCCGAAACGATTAGTCAATACAGAAGCGCAGGCGCTCGATGGAGCGCGCGCGGAGCCGGCCGGCGGCGTTGCGCGGCCCGCCGCCATCGGTTTCAATCAAAACGCAATTCATCTGCACGTCGCCGGAAGCCACCTCGAACCGCGCGGGCAGCCCGTTGAGAAACTTCCCGATGATGCCGTTGCGGTCCATTCCAATCACACCGCCATGTGGCCCGGTCATTCCCACGTCCGTGATATAGGCCGTGCCCTGTGGCAAGACATGTTCGTCGGCGGTAGTCACATGCGTGTGCGTTCCGACGACCGCGGTCACCCGGCCGTCGAGGTACCAGCCCATGCCGATCTTTTCGCTAGTTGTTTCCGCGTGCATATCCACGAACACAAGGGCGACATCTTCTGGGATTTTCGCCAACTCGCTGTCGGCTTTCCGAAATGGATCGTCAATCGGCGTCATGAACACGCGCCCCTGCAGATTCAGCACGGCATACTTCACGCCATTCTTCGCTGTCCCCAGATAGAGCCCGCTGCCCGCATTGCCTTCGGGAAAATTCGCCGGCCGCAGCAGCCGCGGTTCATGCGGCAGGAACTCCAGAATCTCTTTGCGGTCCCAGCTGTGATTTCCTCCGGTGAGCACATCGATTCCCATTTTCAAGAGCTCTTCCGCCAGCCGAGGCGTGATCCCGAATCCCGACGCCGAATTCTCCCCGTTGGCGATCACCAGATCGATCTGCCGCTGCGCAACGACGTCCGCCAGGCGATCGCGAACGATCTGCCGCCCAGGCGAGCCGACAATGTCTCCTACGAAAAGTACGCGCATGCAATCTTTCATACAGCAGAAACACAAAAATGGAGCGGACCGCTTGGCCGTGGGGAACTAGGCTGTGAACCTCTGAATAAAGTGGGCGCCACGAGCCAACCGTTAGGCTTTCCTGCCCCGCTCGCGCGTCATCCTTGCCAGTTGCTGTGACCCGCCAGCGGGACAGGCCGTGCACACGGGCTGTCTATCCGCAGCACCTCAGAGATTCTGCATTGGTTCAAACAGCTTTCGCACCCTCACTTGCTTCGAAGTACCGCTCCACGCCCCATTGTATCCTCCGCGCCAAAGCGGAGTCCAACATCCGCGGCGCTCCATCGCCAAAAGGTTTATCTCCGCGAAAGGCAATTGCCGGGAGTAAAATCTCTGCAGTCAACAGGAGGAAGGATCATGCGCCATCCACGACGGATCGCCCCAGCTCTCGGGCTGCTCTTCTTTGTTCTCGTGGTTCTCGCGATTCGTCCCGCAGCTCTGCGGGCACACACGGTGTCCGTCGCGCCGCCCGACCAGCTCGGCAAAGTGAATTTCCCCACGAGCTGCGTGGCAGACGTGCAACCCACAATCGAAAAAGGCGTCGCGCTCCTCCACTCCTTCCAATACAAGGAGTCCGAACAGATGTTCACCGAAGCCGCGAAGCGCGACCCAAAATGCGCCATGGCTTACTGGGGCAAGGCCATGATTCACGCAACCGACCGCCCCGAACTCGCAGCCGAGGGTCTTGAAGCTGCCCGCCACTACGCGGCCATCGCCCCGGATTCAGCCCACGCCCTGCACATGCCTTCGCACATCTTTGTGCGCCTTGGACTATGGCAGGATTCCATCAATTCGAACATCGCCGCAAACACTTCCGGCGCGCACGCCGCGGAAATGCACCTCGCCGAATCGCACTATCAAACCCACGCCATGGACTTCCTGAGCTACTCCTATTTGCAGAGCGGCCAAGAAGCCAAAGCGCGCGAAGTGATCGAGCACACCGATCATGTGGTGGGAGCAAGCGAAGAAAGTAAGGCCGAACATCGCGCTTATTTCACCGCGCGAACTGCTTTGGAATTGCACCGCTGGAAAGAAGCAGCCGCTTTGCCGGTTCCGGCGACTCGCAAAGAATGGCTGGACACCGTCTATTGGGCGCGTGCCATCGGCGCGGCGCGCAGCGGAGATGTCACCGGCGCGGAAACTGACGTCAAAGAATTGACGCAGCTCGTTGCCGGCCGTGAGAAGCGCGCGCGCAAAGAGGGCTACGGTGTCTCGAACGAAAAAGCCACGGACCTCCGCGAAGCCGAAGCCTGGCTGGCCTTCGCGAAGGGGAACCCTGACGAAGCTCTTCAGGAATTGCGCGCCGCTGCCGACCGTCAGGACAAGAATGGCGGCGAATCCGTTAGCGTCCCCGCGCGCGAAATGCTCGCGGACATGCTCCTCGAACTCAAGCGTCCCGCCGAGGCCCTTGCCGAATACAAGATCGTTCTGAAGAATTCGCCGAACCGCTTCGACGGTTTGCTTGGCGCCGCTCGCTCCGCGCAAGCCACCGGCGACGCGCAGTCGTTTTACGCCAAGCTCGCCGAAATCTGCGGCCCAGGAGCCGATCGGCCGGAGCTCACCGAAGCAAAAACCTATCTCGCGCAGAAGTAATTCAAACCTCTCCCGTAGGAACGCTTCCTGAAAATAAAAACGGGGGAAGCTGGAGCCTCCGGCCCCGCCCATTCTTCGTGATAATGACTAGAAGTGGAAGCCCAATTCCGCTGTGTAGCTCCGCGGCGTCACAAAGTGCGTTCCGCTGAACGTCGACAAGAAATTGTAAAGCGCGGTCTTATTCGTCAGGTTGATGGCGGTAAGGCGCAGGCTCCACTTGTAGTGGTCACTGTGGAATAGGTCGTCATCGCCCACGCTCATATCAAACAGGTTGCGTGGAGCCACGCGTGGCGGATTGTGATCGTCATTTTCCGTTCCCGGAGCGTGTATTCTGAGCCGCGTCGAGCCGTAGAGTGACGGGGCGCACGTCACCAAGGGAGCGCTCAGCGTCGGGAAAACGCTTCCGCAGAAGAGCCCAGCCTGCATCTGCTGGTCTGCGCTAAGACCCGTGAGATCCACTGGTGTCGTCGTGTCCGTCGCAAAAGGTACCGCACCGGCTACAAGCCCGCTGTCATAGCGCCAGTTGAACGCCACCCACGGACCGCGCTTCCACGGCTGATATTGCGCATGCGTGGTTTGCTGGAAGTTTTGGTCGTGATCGATGCGGAAAACAGGTCCATCGCTGGTGCCCAACCCGCCGACCTGCGGTTGAAAGTAGCGAGCGGAGGCATGGCCCATGACGGTCAAGACCGTGAAGCCGTGGAAGTTGGGCACGCTGACGCGCGCATTGAACCCGCTGATCTTCGAATTGTGCCACCCGATCGGGAAGAAGATGGGCGTATTCAGCAGGTCGCTGAAGTCGTACGCGTTGTGCGTGTACTTCCAGAGGTAGTCCCCATCAACGACGAGGTATCTTCCGAACGCCTGCTGGAGTCCTGCATGGAATTCGTTGCGTTGACCGGCGCGAATCGGCCCGGAGGACCCGCCAAAAATCGCGTCCAGGAAAGGATTACTCCTCACGCTCGCGACCACCAGGTTTTCGTTGAAAGGGGTCTCGAGGATGCGAGCGTAGGAAACGCGCATAACCGTGTTGCTCGGCTTTATGTTGTAGGAAATGCCGGCGCGCGGTTCGATCTGCGACTCTTTGGTGAGGCCTCGGTATAAGTCCCCGCGCACACCCACATTGAAGGACCAATTGCCTTTGGTGATGGTATCCTGCAAGTAGAGCGCGATCTCGCGAACGTCCCCACGGCCGCGGAACCCGAACAACGTGCTTTGCGGCGTCGCACAGCCATCGCCTGCTGCGGGCGTGGGTCTCGTAAGGTCGATGCACCCCAGGAGCGGGATGAACGGCGCCGTTGCATCTGGGTTAGTTGCCACGTTTTGCTCAAATCCAGCGGCCGTGCACTGCGATGGATCCGTCAAGCTGGTATCGCCCACTCCGACGAAGTCCCCGGCGGCATTTTGCGTAATGCACGGCGAATTGATTGTGGAGTCTGTGAGTCCCAGGCTGAAATTTTCCGTGAGCAAGGTGTGCTCGAAGGTCGCTCCCAACTTTATGTTATGAATGCCCTTGACGTAGGACAGATCGCTGCGCAGGCCTATGTTCGTCAGCTTGCGTTGTTGAGTGGCTGTCTCGGAAACGTCTGCAAGAGGATTTGCGCTTGGGTAGTAGTTGAACTGGTCGTGGCGCGTGAAGAAGCCGACGTTGAGCAACGTGCTGGTGCTGAACAAGTGAGTCCAGGTCGGTGCGATGTTGTACGTTTTGATCTGCGCGCGCTGATCCTGGCCGGATGCCACGGCATCGAAAGAGTTCGGATCCTGGAACCAGGAACGCGTATAGCCGCCGTTCAAATGAACAGAATCGGAACCGCTGAGCTGCAAATCCACGCGGTCGAATATGTTTTGCTCGTTGCCTTTGGAATGGATGACTTGGAATTCCTGTGGATCGAGGAAACGGCCTGTATTCAAGCCATTCGCCGCAAGGAAATTGCCCCACTTCGGGCCTCCAAACGCCACATCAAAGCCCCCGTTCGCTGACCCGAAACTTCCGTAAGAAGCTCGCACACTGCCGACAGGTTTTGTTTGACCAAGACCGGAGCGCGTCGTTACCTTGATGACCAGGCTGGTCTTGTCTCCGAATTCAGCGGGTGGCGCGCCGGAGATCACTTCCAGCGATTGAATCGAATCGATCGGGATTTGGTTGGAGAAGACTTTGCTCGTCTGGTCCGTAACTGGCTGGCCATCGACCGAAAACGAACTTTCCGCATGGTCGCCGATGGCGTGAACCAAGCCGTTGGAATCCGCTACCGCGCCCGGTGCGGCCAGCGTCACGAGCGAGCTCACTGACGATGACGCGCTCTCCAGCGGGAGCCTGTCGAACAAGCCACGGTCGATGTCCGTGTGAAACGTGGATTCATTCTCCACCAGATCCTTGGCTTCCACGTTCACAGTCTGTACCGCCGTCCCAATCTTCAAGCTGATTTGTACTGCCGTGGGAACCGCCGAGCGCACGTCTACATCCTGGGTGTAGTTCTCGAAGCCCCCCGCCGTCACCGCCAAGTGATAGGAATTGAAGGGGACGTTCGTGAACTTGAAGCTTCCATCGCTTCCCGTCGCGGTTTCCCTATGAAAACCGCTCACCGCGTGCGAGATTTCTACCGTTGCGCCTGCCACCACTCCGCCGGATGGATCTTTGACCACTCCTTCAATCGATCCGGAATTCCCTAGCTGCGCTTTTGCTGGCCCAGCCGCTAAAAACAGCACCAACCCCAAAACAAACGCGACGCTGATACGTAAACTCTTTAACATTTTTTCTCCATCCCTTTTGAGAGTTAATTGTGCTTGTGTGGATAGAAACCGCCGGAAAAGAAAGGCGGCGACGCTAGCCTTCAAGAAGGCCGGCGCACGGAAGTACACTTCGAGTCACGGGAGAATCAGGCGGTGGGAGGTGCGCGCCCAGCGCGATGCAGGGAAAAGGAATCGCTTGGCGCCGAGTGCTGCGGCGCCGAAGAATACCAGGTGACGATCTGAGGTGTGCTGCTGAGGTCCAGGCGGGCGGCCGCCAGCGCGGGCATGTGCAGCGCCTGGCAGACGTGGCAGGCATTGTCGGGACCCTGGGCATGCCCGTGGGGCAAAGTGGCGCCAAGCGCAAAGTACAGCAACGCGCTGCAAGCTATTAGAGCGAGCGCGCGGCGCACAATCGTTCCCCCGAAAATGCGTATTCCCCCATGCATAAGCGACACTTTAGTTTACCATTTTGGACGTTTGAGTGTGCAGGTTGGTTGCAGCTGGGTTGCTCCGGAACCAAATTGCTTTGCTTGACCCTGCAACCATTCCAACCTAAGCTTCGTCTTAGTAAGCACATGCAGGCCAAGGCTCGGCATATCCGCATTTTGGCGCTGCTCCTCGGGGTTATCTTTCTTGGGGCGCAGTTCCACTTTTGCGCCGATTTGACGGCCTCACCATCCGCCTCGCATATATGCCCGGTTTGCTCGACAGCAGCCTCTGTGGTCGCCACGCAGTCGCCCGTAATCGCCGTTGTGCCGGTCATTAATCAGCTCGA